>Ga0115006_10000026_pt1 | contig 62461 bp, 45 predicted proteins | sample ArcOceMetagenome_3_FD_88943 | JGI IMG/M metagenome (GOLD analysis project Ga0115006, IMG submission 88943) | Marine eukaryotic phytoplankton communities from Arctic Ocean - Arctic Ocean- Svalbard ARC20M Metagenome | ecosystem: Environmental > Aquatic > Marine > Oceanic | place: Arctic Ocean...
GTTCAGGAGTACTTGAAGAACTGCCGCCACAGCTTTGTAAAATATTGATGGTAGCTAATGCGAAGATTAATTTTTTTTTCAACTGTCTTTCCTTAAATCGTTAGATTTATAGTGATTCCTTAAGATGAGTTAACATGACCTTTTAAATCTTTAACCTTAAATGAATCAACCAAATAGGCTTCAATTATACCTATGAATAACCTCAAAAAACTATTGTTTATCATTATTTAATTGAGGTTAAAGTAATATTCGTAATAAATATATAAGTAAATATATCAATCACAGCAAGAGTGTATGCTTTGTATAACTAACTCTAAATTAACTTACCACTCTTGATAAATTAAAGGTCCCCCCAATTAAAGTACAATTAATCTTAATTAGAATAACTTATGCGTTTACTCAAATCTACGATACATCCAGCGATTAAAGAGGCTTCAAACAAAAAATTAACGCGTTTAGCTACGCGGGCGATTATCTTAAAAGGTGATGATATTCTCTTACTATACACCAAAAGATACCACGATTTTAGTCTCCCAGGTGGAGGGATAGAAGCTAATGAAACACATCACGAAGGTTTAATTAGAGAATTAAAAGAAGAAACAGGTGCTCGCAACGTTAAACATATTGAACCTTTTGGTTTATATGAAGAATTTAGGCCATGGCATACACCTGAATTTGATATAATTCATATTAAGTCATATTGCTATACTTGTGTAATTGATGATGTTTTAGATAAACCTTCGCTTGAGTCTCATGAGGTTAATAATGGTATGTCACCTAATTGGGTTAACATTAATCAAGCTATTGTTCATAACAAAAAAACGATAGAGGAAAGTAATAAGAAAGGTTTATCTATAGAGCGTGAAACTTTTTTATTACAACTTATCGTTAACGAGTTAGTGAAAAAGTAAATGTTTTATATGTAAGTTATAACCAAAAATATTATTAATATATTAAATATATTAAAAATAACTTAACCTAACCACTATGAAGCTAAAATAAACAACTCACTAAACAGTCCTAATTCTCCACTTACTAAGTGGGTTAAAATATAATTAAAATCTTCAGACTAAGATAAGAAAAAACTGTCGTTATTAATTTTGGTTAACAATAGTTTTACTACATGAAACTAGTATCTAATGATTTTAATAGGTAACAAGACTTTTTTGTTATATACCTGACATAGACGTACTTTTATTTTAATTTTTATATTTGCTACAATGGATATAATGAACAAAATTCTGAATAATTATAAAAATATCATTTTATTTAATAGTATCTAAATATTGGATTACCTTTAAGTAAAAACCATATCTATTCACATAGAGCTTTTATTCTAACCTTTTAATATTATTCATTATTTACTAAAAAAATCTAACTTAGCTTGGTCGTCATTGCTGTAAAACAATTACTCAACGGTGTATTAAGCTCATAAAAAACATGACTTATTTTATTTTGATTTATTGAAAATAAGATAAAATAAGTTCAAAATAGAGCACAATTTTAAAAGTTGTAATATTTTAAATATTGAAGTCCTAGCGAATAATAATCACATTTATTTGCATTTTTATTTATCTATGTTTATTCTGCTCGGCCGTTTAACAATAAGCAAGATGCGCAATTTCGGAACTATTTATTGATGACACGTTATTTATTTGATAAAAATCATGAGTTTTCTAGCTGTGGTGTTGGTTTTATTACCAATAAACACAGTAAACAAAGCCATGAATTACTTGTTCACGCTCACCAAGCTCTTTGCATGATACCACATCGCGGTGGAATGAGTGCCGAAGGTATAGGTGATGGTGCCGGTGTTAATATCGATTTATCCTTGAACTTCTTTCGTAAAATCACCAATAACCCAGCATTAAAGCTTGGAGAATTTGGTGTTGCGAATTTTTTTCTCCCCATTGATAAAAAGCAGCATCAATCAGCTGAAACAATCATCAGCAATATATTTAAAGAATTTGATTTAGACATATCTATTTGGCGTGATGTTCCGGTTGACAAAAGCGCGTTAAATGATGTCAGTCAACAAGCTCAACTTTCTATTAAGCAACTGGTTTTTAAACGTCCAAGCTCTGTAGCTAGCCAAGAAAGGTTTGAATTACTCATTCATGATGCGTTATCAGCCATAGAATACCCCGCTTATACTAAACCTGAACTTTATGGTTTATATCCATTATCTATGAGCAGTAGGACCCAAGTATTAAAAGGTAGATTAAATAGCTGGGAAGTGGTCCCCTATTTTTCAGATCTTACCGATCAAGATCATAGTGTTCACACGCTGTTTTTTCATACCCGTTTTTCTACTAATACCGCACCAAACCCAATGTTTGCCCAACCATTTCATCGAATGGCGCACAATGGTGAATTGAATACCGACAGAAAAAATCGCCTTAGTGAAGATGCTATTGCTCGTATTCAAAATAAAAAAATAGTCTTTCCAAAAGGTCAATCTGATTCAGCTCGACTCGATCAAACCCTTGCCCGTCGTATTTGTGAAGATAATTTAGCGATCGATGTTGCAGCCTTAGCTATGATGCCTCCAGCTTGGGAAAATGATAAGTCAATTAGTCAACCAGTACGAAATATGCTCGAGTACTTCTCACTATATGAAGAGAAGAATGATGGTCCTGCAGCCTTTATTTTTGGCGATGGTGTTAAAGTAGGCGCTAGATTAGATAGACTAGGTTTACGACCACTTCGTAGTGTTGAAACCAATGATTATCTAGCGGTAATGAGTGAAGCTGGGCAAATAAATTTTCCTGCTGAAGAAGTTATTCATCGAGGTAGAATTGAAGCCGGTGGTATGATCGTTTTTGATCATATGACTAAGAAAACATCGCATACAAACGAGATACTTGAACGACTAGCTTCTGAAAAAGACTATCATCAACTTCTGCAGCAAGCGCGAGTTCATATTGATGATTTGCCAGTAGTATCATTATCAGCTGTTAATTATCAACCAAAGTTAAGTATACCTGCACGCCATGTTGCTTATAGCCTTAACCAAGAAAGCTTTAAGTTTATGTTAGACCCAATGCTACAAAATGGTATGGAAAAAATATCAGCTATGGGCTATGGGCTAGCTCCTAATGCGTTAGCAAAAGATGAAGGCGGTATGTCGCGTTACTTTAGCCAGCGTTTTGCACAGGTAACTAACCCGCCACTTGATAGTATTCGTGAAGTTGACGGTATGACTCTTCGAGTTGCATTAGGTCCTAAACCTAATATGTCAGCTGCTGAGACAAGTACTGAAAATAGCAATCAAATTGTTATTAATTCACCTATTTTACAGCCACAACAACTACAACAAATTTACAACCAAACAACATTAAGTGTTACTACGCTAGATACTTTATTTATTGCTGATCATGATGACAACCAAAAAAATCAGCAAAACATTAACAGTTCTCTCTCACAAATAGCCGATAAAGTTGAGCAACTAGCCACCAATAACACCGATTTAATTGTGTTAAGTGATCTAAATGTTTCGCATGATTTAGCCGCACTGCCAGCAATGTTAGTAATTGCTGCAGCCAATCAACGTCTAATTCAAAAAGGTTTGCGTTTTAACACCAGTTTAATTTATCAAACGGGTCAAGCGGCAAGTACTCATGACATAGCTTGCTTGTTAGGTTTTGGTGCATCTGCTGTTTGCCCATTATCTGTTTATTCTCGTGCCCAAGAAATTTATCAAAATGGCGAACACGTTGAACAAGCCTTGAAATTATTTCAAAAAGCGGTAGAAAAAGCCCTTATGAAAACCATGGGTAAATTTGGTTTATGTACTGCAGAAAGCTATATTGGAGGTGAGTTCTTTGAATCAAACTTTATCGATACTGAAGATGAAGTATTAAAAGCATTATTCCCTAATATTCATTCACCATTAGGTGGAGCTCGCTTTAGTGACATAGCCCAAAGTGCAGCAAACTGGCACAAAAAAGTATTCGATATTCAAAGTGAAAACGAAATACCTGTGCTGGGTTTATTCAAAGAACGTGCTGACGGTGCAGGCCATAGTTTTGGTAACACCGCAGTACGCGAATACATTAATATGACTGAAGAACCCATTAGCTATGTTGATGACTTAAGCGACATTGAAGAAAGTGAATCAACGCTCATTCCTGAAGATGAAGGTTACAGAGACTTAGGCTACGAGGCACTTACGCCTAGCCAAATTGATAAATTTAAGATGACCGACGCTTATCGTCAATTTAGTGAAGTGCTTCACGCAGAACGTGATACACGTCCAGCTGAATTACGTGACGTATTAGCTACGCCTTTAATACTAAAAAACTGTCAAAGTGCTGATGACTTTACTAAACAATTTGACCAAGTATCCTTAGCTGGCTCCGCACATTTTCCTGTGCAAGGTGTTAGCCTGGAAAAGCTCAGCGACAATGTCTTTAAACTTCGACTAATATCGCCAAGTGATGCCCGTCATCAGGCGCTATTTAAGAGTATTGAACAACGTTTTAGTGGTCAAGCTTTATTGGTTGATATGGATGATTCAGGCGTTATTGTTCAATGCCAAAAAGATGCGTTAGTTTGGATTAACAAACTGACCCCTACGCCAGAAGCAATAGCACTCGATTTAGTGCAACCTGCCCATGAAATCACTGCCAGTTTTGCCTCAGGTGCCATGAGTCATGGTGCGTTAGTCTCTCGTGCTCATGAAGCCGTTGCTCAGGGTACTAACATTGCTGGCGCAATGAGTAACTCCGGTGAAGGTGGTGAAAACTCAAGCCGCTACAATACAGTTAAAGCCAGTAAAATTAAACAATTTGCTTCTGGTCGCTTCGGAGTATGGACAGGTTACTTAGCCGATCCAAAACTTGAAGAAATTGAAATAAAAATAGCACAAGGTGCTAAACCTGGTGAAGGTGGGCAATTGCCGTCTGCCAAAGTCACTGTTGAAATTGCCTCCGCTCGAGGTGGCACACCGGGGGTTGAACTTGTTTCGCCACCACCACACCACGATACTTATTCCATTGAAGATTTAGGCCAGTTAATTCATGACGCTAAAGCGGCACGAGTTAGAGTTGTGGTGAAATTAGTATCAAGTGAAGGTGTTGGTACTATTGCTGTTGGTGTTGCAAAAGCTGGTGCTGACGTCATCAATATTGCTGGTAATACTGGTGGTACCGGTGCTGCGCAGGTAACAAGTCTTAAAAATACGGGGCGCGCTGCCGTAATAGGTATTGCCGAAGTTCATCAATCACTTGCAGCTAATGGTTTGCGTGACAAAATCACATTACGCTGCTCAAATGCTCATCAAACAGGCCTAGATGTTGTTAAATCGGCTATTTTAGGGGGTGACTCCTTTGAGTTTGGTACGACAGCATTGATGATGCTCAAGTGTGTGATGGCAAAGAATTGTAATATTAAATGCCCTGCTGGTTTAACCACTAATCCTGAACTTTATCAGGGCGATCCTCGTGCTCTAGCTCAATATTTTGTTAACTTAAGTCATGAGGTACGTGAAATATTAGCTTCATTAGGCTATCAAAGCTTGCGCGAAATTCGTGGTCGTAGTGAATTATTATACTTGGTTGATCACTCCGCTATGGTTGGTCAATTGGATGTTTCAGCTTTACTCGTTAATGTTGATGAAGTAACCATTACTAAACCAGTATATTTAGAAGCAAACTTCAGCCGTGACGATAATTTTATTAAAAAAGTTATTACTGATTTTATTGATAAGCCTGAAGTAAACCAACCTTTAGTAATAGAAGGTCCGGTTCTTAATAATTGTGACAAAACTACAGGTGGTCAATTTTCTATTGATATCGAACGGCTGCTTAATTACGAGTTAACTGCTGAACAAGTTGCACAACACCCCGCTATTAATGTGTTAAGTAATGGTAGGAAAGTACTTGCCTCAGATAGCATAACGATCAACACCTTTAACTCTGCGGGTCAAAGTTATGGTGCCTTTAACAACTCTGGTGTGACTATGCACCATAGCGGCACTTGTAATGACGGTGTTGGTAAAGGTATTAGTGGTGGCCGTCTTATTGTCAAGAATTCAGGTGGCGGTGCCGATGTAGAGATGGGCAATGTATTGATTGGTAATTTTGCCTTATTTGGTGCAACCGGTGGTGAGTTATTTGTTGATGGTCAAGCTGGCGATAGATTTGGTGTGAGAAACTCTGGTGCAGTAGCTGTAGTCGAAGGTGTTGGCGATTTTTGTTGTGAATACATGACTAATGGCGCCATTGTTAATATCGGTGTCTACGGTAAAGGCTTTGGAAATGGCATGAGTGGTGGTACTGCTTACCAATTTGACCTAAGTGGTGAAATTGTCGACCGTTGTAGTCAAGATTCCGTTAAAGCAATTAGCTTGGCTGATGGCGATGCAAGTTACCAAAATTTACTTAAGGGTCATGAGACAGCGTTACATCATCATCTTACTCAGCACCTATTAGCGACAAATTCGGTACAAATACAACGTTTGCTTAATGATTGGCAAAATGCCAAATCAAATTTTTATGTCTTAATTCCACTAGCATTATTTAATTATCAATGTAGCGAATTAATTCTTAAAAATACTAATCGTAAGATTAATTTAGAAGAACTAGCGCAATATAGCGCTAAACAACAAATTATCGATATTAAAGAAGCTTATCGTAACACCACTCAAAACCAGTATTTATTTGAAGGTAGAATACCCGAATACGGTGATAGAGATACGGAGTTAATTTGTCAGTACATTAATGCAACTGGTGCCATTCGTCGCGCCTTTGAGTTAGCTGAAAAGTCACAGGCAACTAACCAAGGTCATGATGGCAAAACCGAAACAGTCGATCGCATGACACGTTATTTGTTTGAAAGCGAAGACAGAAAATTAATTGAAAGCTTAGCTAAAGACGCTAAATCAGTGTTAGCGACCTATAACGATGAAGCACTGGCTAGCTTAATTGCTAGCAAACGTATACAAGATTACAAAGACTCATTGAATAAGAGAGAAGTATGGGATAGTTCAGCTTGGGGTACCAGTGTATGGATCATTGAGCGAGATCGTATCAATCAAGCTGAATTGCTTAACTACCCTAATTTTGAACAACAACTAGCCGCTCACTATTGTCATATTTTGGCGATCGTTATCAAAGACGCAGCTTAGTTAGGAGAACACATATGAATGATGTAAAAAACACAACTAAAGTACCTCACTTACCAACAGATATACCTTTTAATGGCGAACAAAAACAATGGTTAGGCGGTTTTCTAGCTGGATTGCACACACGTTTGTTAGTTAAAGAAGAAGGGGTTAATAACCAACAAACAGCTACTGCTGTTGCCTTAAAACCGCTAACTATCATTTACGGTAGTCAAACGGGTAATGCGCAGGCTGTTGCTGAAGATGCGCAAGAAATGGCCAAAGAACATGGTTTAACGGTTAACGTGATTGACATGGAAGATGCTAACCTTCAAGACCTAACAAAATGTGAACGCTTATTAGTTGTTACCAGTACCTATGGTGAAGGTGAAATGCCTGATAATGCTCAGGCTTTATGGGATGATATTAGTAGTGATAGCGCGCCAAGTTTTGAAAATAGCTATTATTCTGTATTAGCATTAGGTGATACTAATTATGATGGTTTCTGTACCGCGGGTATTTTATGGGATGAAAGGTTACAAGCCCTTGGTGCTCAACGCATCGCAGATCGAGTAGATTGTGACGTAGATTTTGAAGAGCCTGCCAATCAATGGCTTAATGAAGCACTAGCAACTATTGCCCAAAAAGGCTCTTCTGCATCAGGTGAACAAGTAAGTCCTTCACAAAAAAAACCAGTTAAATCAAAATTTAATCGTCAAAACCCATTATCTGCAGAACTGATTACTAAGAAATCACTGACTCAACCAAATTCAAGTAAAGAAACGTTTCATTACGAATTTTCACTCGAAGAAAGTGGTGAAACATACGAAGCTGGTGATGCACTTAATGTTGTGTCAACTAACCGTGAAACGCTTGTTAACGATTTACTGGCCTTATTCAATACCAGCGGTGAAATAGTTGAACCTTACAAAGGCGAAAGCTTAACTTTGAAGGATATTTTTACTAACATTCTTGAAATACGTACTCCCAGTAAAGATCTTATTGCAGAACTAGCGTTACGTAGTGGCAATGAGAAATTAACAAGCTTAGTCAATAATACTAATAAAGACGCCTTAAATGATTTTCTTTGGGGTAAAGATACAACTGACTTATTGAGACTCTATCCACAAGCTCAATTTAGTGTTGCTGAGTTTATAGCACTATCAAAACCGCTTGCAGCACGAGCTTACTCGATTTCATCAAGTATTAAACACCACGCACAGGAAGTTCATTTAACGGTTGCCAACGTTAGATACAAACAAGATGACAGAGAACATCACGGTGTTTGCTCAACCTTTTTAGCTGATAAAGCCGTTGTTGGTGATAAAATAAAATGCTTTTTTTCACCAAATAAAAGCTTTTCAGTACCTGAAAATAGTAACGCGCCGATGATCATGGTTGGCCCTGGTACCGGTATAGCGCCTTTTAGGGCATTTCTTGAAGAAAGGGTTGCTACGAAGGCTGAAGGTGATAATTGGTTGTTTTTTGGTGATAGAAATAGCGAAACAGACTTTCTCTACCAAGATGAAATAGAAACTATGCAAGGTACAGGTTTATTGACGCGTTTAGACCTAGCTTTCTCTCGTGATCAGTCAGAAAAAATATATGTGCAAGATCGTATGTTAGAAAACGCTAAAGAATTATTTGCTTGGCTAGAGCGTGGTGCATATTTCTTTATTTGTGGTGATGCTTACCGAATGGCAAAAGATGTTGATAAAGCCTTACATAAAATCATTGAACAACAAGGTGGCTTATCAACACAAGCCAGTGAAGAATATGTTAATCAATTGAAAAAGCAAAAACGTTATGTAAGAGATGTTTATTAACTCCTAGCTCCTTCAATTATTAGAAACAGTTTTCAACAGGCTGTTTCTAATAATTGCTAACTTCTACTAAAATTATATTAGGTAAGGTAATCCATTAGCTTCGAATTTTTCTCTAATTTGGCTTTAGGTGCATAGCAAAAATCAGTTTAGTTTATCGTATCAAACTAGTATATCACTTAGGTAGATAACTCTAATAACTTCAGCTATCAAATACTACTGACAATGAACTAACCTTGATGTGTTGGCTCTTGTTCAGGGTTATCATAAGTAAAATTGACTAATAAAGGAGAGATTTCAGCGCCATGAAGCTCACGGCATAGGTTGGTAATAATAGGATCTATTTTTCTAACCGTAGCATGACAGTTCATTTTGACTTCAAGTCGAGTCGTTTTTTTTGAAAAAAGCTGGGTAAGTTTGGCTCTAACCCAAAAATAAAAATCTAACAACTTTTCTTTCTTATTATGGCTCATCAGAACGTTCGTAAAATCATCGCAAGCTTTTTTAAATTTAATTACATCAACAATATACACCTCATACTTATTTAGACAAAGTGATGCGATAGTTAATGCTGCATTACTCTCATCAAATGCTCTTTGATAACAGTCGTTACTCAATATTTTGCCCAGTGAAAACATCATGATCCTTTTATATAATTTACACCTTACTCAAATACAAATGATAATTAATTGCATTTAATATGTAAATGATTATTAATGATATATTTAACTGTGCTACATTTGAAAGTTTACTTTTTACCTTATGCAAACTAGTTAAGTATTTCGATTACTGGTGTTATTTTGGCTATAACTTTCCAAAAACTACCTGTTGTTGAGATTCAAGCCACAAAGGGTGCTTAGCCATAACCTTGGTAAATGAAGGGCTATGTAAATAGCGATTCAACCATTGCCTGAGCCTAGAGTAAGGTGATTGTAAATACCACTGCCGCTCTACCCGCGCGAATTGTCTAATGAATGGCACTAGTGCGATGTCAGCTAGGCTTTCCTGATTAGAATATAAAAATGCGTGGTTAGTTAACCTTAATTCTAATTGTGCTAAGTAAACTTCACACAGTTGTCGGCATTCAACGACATTACTTTCTTGATAACGTTTGGCACACTTATAAGCATTTAATGATGTTTTAAAACCGACATCAAATTGCTCAATAAGCTCAAGCATATCAGCTAAAATAGACTTCTCATAGCTATGTAACAGATCCTCTGGGTCATTTTCTTGCAGCGCCCATAACATTATCGGCAGACTTTCGTCTATGACTTGATTATTTGTTAAAACTAGTACAGGAACTGTGCCCTTGGGTGAAACATCTAACATACATTGCGGTTTATTACTCAACACAATATCTCTAAGCGCTACTGGGTATTTGGCTTTATATATGGCTAATCTAGCGCGCATCGCGTAAGGGCAATTTCTCAACGAATAAAGTATGGGTAAAATATTTATTTGATTGAGGTTTTTATTATTGACTGTAGTCATTCGTTTCAACTCGTTAACAAAGATTCTTTACAAGGGCGACACTAAACAAAAAAACCGACTTAAACAATAGGCATTAGCCCATTATACGAGTAAAATCTTCTTTTTAAAATTTACCTGCCGCATATTTGGCTAAAGTTGTTTACATGAGTCCTAAAATAGAATTATTAGCGCCTGGTGGCGATATAGATGCCATTAAAGCGGCTATTATTGCTGGTGCAAATGCCGTTTACTGTGGTTTAGATACGTTTAATGCGCGAAATAGAGCTGCTAATATCTCGTTTGAAGAGCTTGTTGGTATTATCCGACTTGCTCATGACTATGATTGCCAAATATTTTTAACCCTGAATATCATTATCTTGGAACGAGAGTTTAAAACACTCGCCAAATTATTAAGTAAATTAGCCAACACCACACTGGACGGTGTTATTGTTCAAGATTTAGGTATGTTATATATACTTAAAAAACACTTTCCAAGCCTCGACATTCATGCATCAACACAGTTAACTACTCATAATATTGGTCAAATCCCTTTCTTAAAAAAACTAGGTGCCTCACGCGTAAATTTATCTAGAGAATTAAATTTGAAAGAGATATCTACTATAACTAAAGTTGCTCATGAACTAGACGTGTTAACAGAGGTATTTGTGCATGGTTCTTTGTGTGTTGCTTTTTCAGGGTTGTGCTATTCAACTTCGGCGAGTGTCGGTAATTCAGGTAATAGAGGTCGATGCAGTCAAGCTTGTCGTGAGGAATATGAAACCACACCATCAGGAAACAATTTTCCGCTTAACATAAAAGACAATTCAGCTTTCTTTGATTTACCCGCTTTAATCGATGCGGGTGTTCATTCGTTTAAAGTAGAGGGTCGTATTAAAGGTGCCAGTTACGTTCATACGGTCATTGACAGTTTCCGTAAACAAATAGATGGTTTTGTAGCAACGGGGAAATTAGTTGAGGACGGTGAACGTCTTTATAAAGTCTTTAATCGTGATTTTTCTAATGCCTTTTTACGGGGTGACTTAAATCAATCTATGTTTATTGAAAACCCTCGTGATAATTCAAAGTTTTACGCAATAGATAAAAGTAATGCTATTTCTGTAGTCCAAATACAAGATGTAGAAATTGATTTAAACAAAGAAAAGCAACAAATAAATACTGATGTATCTGATAAAATTAAATATTTAAGCATCGAAAAGCAGCAATTGTCATTAGTGTTTTGTGGTGAATTAAATAGTCCATTAAAGATCACTGTTACCGTAACTGAAAAAACTACTCTAAACGTTAATCAGCAAGTTAATAAACCAAACGTTTATCTTATGCAATCCTCAGAGTTACTGTTTCATAATGATAAAAATAGCATAGATCAGGTGGCAATAGAAAAGCGCTTCAAAAGTTTTAATAACGATGCTTATGATTTAATAACGCTTGATACTGAGGCAATAGCCAGTAACCTTGCTATTCCATTTAAATCGTTAACAGCACTTAAAAATGATGTAGCGCGACTGCTTAATAATGATAAACCAGTATTACCGGAAGTGAAATTACCTAAATTAGTACGTCATGTAAAACCTAATAAAGGCACTAAACTGTCTTTATTAATTTGTGACCAAAGTGATGTGGGGCTGGCTGAACTTACCGACGCTGACATTTACTTTAAACTACCTGATGCCTACAAGCGAGGCTGTACAAAATATGTCGCTTTCTTTGAACAGAACCCTCGCCTCATCCCTTGGTTTCCATCAGTGTTAATTGGCAAGGATTATGATGTTGCGCTCAATATTCTAGAGCAAGTTAAACCAAAGCTTATCGTCACTAACAACACGGGTATTGCCAATAGAGCTTATGAATTAGGTATTGAATGGATTGCAGGACCATTCTTAAATACCACTAACTCTTATGCGTTATTAGCCATGCAGGAATCTTTTAATTGCCGAGGAGCGTTTATTTCTAATGAAATTAACCGTCAGCAAATGCAAACGATTGCCCGACCTGATAACTTTAAAATGTTTTATAGTATTTATCATCCTATTTTATTAATGACTAGCCGCCAATGCTTTTTTCAACAAAGTGTTGGTTGTGAAAAACCGCGTATAGACAATGGCTGTATGCTCTCTTGTGATAAATCAACCAGCATTACTAACCTTAAAGGTGTGTCATTTGCCATTGATAAACAAAAAGCTGGTTACCCAAGTATTTACAATAAGGATCAGTTTTTAAATACCGAGATCATTACTGATTTATCAGATTTGTTTGATGGCTTTATGATTGATTTAACAAATATTGGTGCGGGGGATAATGAGTCACCCGATAAAATTGAACTCATAAAACATTTTGAACAATTACTTCACCCAGATAATCATAATAAAGTGAATAATATGAATACAATGTCTTCTTCACAATTGACCGCTCGTGATGCATTAAATACCTTAGTTAGCGATTCAACTGATGTGCAATATCACAACGGTTTATAGACCTTGGCAAATGATATCGACTTAGAAGTAATAGTAACCAGGTTATGGCTGTAGGTTAAGAAACACCTATCTTTGTCTTCAGCTTTTTAGGAAATCTCTAAGTTAATCAACGTCGATATTAACGTACTTCTTTTGATTAATAAATATAACTTATCTTTGAATTAAGTACATTAACCTTATTAATTAAGTACTAATATACTGGGTAATGCTTAAAGTTTTGGCGCTGGCTAATTACATTTAAAGTAATGAGCTTCACATGTGTATCTTATGTTTTAACTTAAAAAAGGAATACATTTCTATTTAACTAAGTGGTTACTTAATTAACTTTTTGACCATTAATGGTTGAGTTAGCTTAATTAAAGTATTTATTTACTTCCATAGTAAAATAAAAAATCAGCCGTATTATAAGTTCAATTCTTTAAATACAAGTTACTATTTATTTTAAAATAAATTTTTAAAGCTCACATATTCTTTAACGGTATGACTATGACTAATAGGTCGTTTTTGAAAATAAACGACTATTATCTTTTCGTTAAAAAATGATTAAAAATACATATTTTGAATAACGAACTCTTAGGTAAAAATGTTAAATTAAATATAAGGTAGGTATACCACCATAAAAAGGTAATTATAATATTTAGTATTAATAACTTAGTAGTCACGGACTTTACGGATGAGTAACGTCTTATTATTAACTTCAAGCTTATAAAATATATGTTTAATATGCGTTCTCAACGTAGAAAAAGCAATATGTAACTTATCAACAATGGCTTCGTCTTTGAGGCCATGAGTAATCTCAAGTGTAATTTCAGCTTCTAGTTTAGTTAATGGAAATCGCGTCATTAGCCTATGTAAATCAACCGTATGTATTAACCATGAGGACTCAGTAGCTTGCTTTACTATAACTTGGTGCTGCTGAATATTCTTCATCGCATTACAAAAAAAAGGCTTTATCAAATTCAGAGTATAGATAGCTTTATCATCAAACCTAGCTCGACCTTGCTTTCGCCATACTCTAAAGTCACCCACATTATCATTACCAGCATATGCATGGAGATTGACACCATAATGAAGGCCGTCTTTTGCTAAAAAATCATTGTAAAACTCTGTTTTCATTAATGACTGTTGAGTAATAATTTGATTAACTAAAGTCGCGCTTTTGTGCTTACTTAATTTATCTGTAATGGGATCTTTATGTTGATAGTAACTACCATAATTAGCGAGGTTATCTTCAGACATATTAATACTTAAGCCTTGGTCAAAATTTTTCTTTTCATTATCCCAAACGAAAGAGGCGAATTGATCAGCTTGCAGTAAATCCAGTAATATATATCCAGCTGTCTCTCGAACAATAGAGGAGTCTAGTGAGTGATTTAGAGTTGCAATAAGTTTTAACGTTTTATTTCTCTCTGGAACACTTAAGTACATAACACGTCCTTGTGAGCCTGATTTTATGTAGAATTAGGCCTTTTTACTTAATTATAATTAATAACTTAATAAAAGTAGCTGTAAAGATCAAGTTTAAATGACTTTATCCTGTTTAAAATCTTGTTTTGAGTTGGTGTTTCTTTCATTATATGAGTTTACTTTATTGCCAGTGCTTGGTGCATTGTTATAAATAAACATATCACTAGATATAGCCGTTAAAGGAGAGTTATCAGCAATGGTTGCTCCTACATAAGAGGCTGCAGCACAGGCAGCGTTTACCCCTGTAGGCATAGCGCCCTCTAACCAACCTCCAGCCCATGAAATACTATCTCCCGCCAAAAACACCCCCTCATTCTCAGATTGATATTGAAAAAATCCTGCATGATTATCTTGCTCTTGCCCAGGATAATTTAATTTAAAAGCGCCATAATAATTGGGTGTATTTTCCCAATCAATAACCTGTGTGGTCTCGACTTGCTCTGCTAACAGGTCAGCAAATGATGAGTTAATAGCTTTTATCGTTGATAAAAACTGTTGAAATCTTTCTGCTTCACTTAAAGCTAATAACTTAGAAGAATCATCACCCCATACATAACTTATTAAAATAACCCCTTTACCTTTGATGTTTGGCTCAGCTTGATAGTTAGGATCATTGGACTGACTTGTCAAATCAGCATCATAATTTAAACAATATAAACCGCGCAATGATTCATCAGTTTGTATGTTAAAGGGCAGATCTAGGTTTGATGGGTTATTTGCGGCATACCAAAATTTTGTTTTAGTGGTCACAAAATATTTAGATGAATTCATTAAATGTAAGTTTCGAATCGCTTCTTTGGGCGCAGCATTCAAAATGGAAGTAATAATTGAACTTTTATTATTTATTTGTGGACTTGATTCGTGGTCCCCTTGTGTAGCAGGTTTTATTCCATCAAGAGTTAAGCCCATATATTCCATTGCTCGTGTAGTTGTCGCCACAATCACAGCATCAAAACAATGTGTTTTAGTTGTATTATCAGCTTCATTGACAAGTAATTGGTACTGATTTTTTAAACGCTGTATTTTATTTACTTTGGCATTCATACGAATGGTGACTTTGTCGCTAATCGCTTCATTAAAAGCATCAACTAATGAAATAATACCTGATAACAGTAATTCTTGATTATCTTCCCAACCGTTAGCAAATAAGCGTAATATTTCAACAAAATTAACACTATATAATGGACCAAAACCACCAGAGCCAACACCTAAAGCGCCAAACTTATTCATGTCCTCGTCCGTCCATGGTTTTTCAACCAACTCAGGATTTTGGCCTAACTCAAACACCGCTTCATAATAGGTCTTAGTACTATATTGATTAATAATTAACTGCCAAGCATTAATAACAGCTTTTTTATTAGTGGGGCTCATATGATTTTGATATATAGCCCAAAAATCAAAAAGTTTTTTCGGTTTATTGATGTTTGGAGAGGATGCACTCCCCAATATTTCGTTTAACATATTAGTAAAGTCTCGACCTATACGCTGAAAATCTTCATTGTCAGGCACATTCTCACCTGCCGGCCACTCAATAATCTTATTTTTATACAATAACTTAGTATTAACAACACCTGGGTCTGGAAAGTTTGGCACCGGCTTTAAGCCAAATTGATCCAGATAATGATAAAGGGTATGTGATGTTGGGGGAAACCTCATACACCCCATTTCAAAAATCTTATCGTTAAACTCCCCATCATCAATTCGAATAGAGTCCATCCTGCCACCTAAACGGTCACTTGCCTCATAAAGTGTTACTTCAATATTCTTTATTTTAGCTAGCTCATATGCTGCAACCAGACCTGCAGCTCCCGCACCAATGATGGCAACTTTTTTAGTTTGAGAAGGTGGTTTTATCGCAATAGAACCTTGCTTATGATTGTTTTCTCCTAAGAAAGCTCGATAATCAAATAAGGTATCTATCATAGACTTTGGCGTGAAAGCTTGCTTGTTTTTTTCGGTTTTTATACGGTAGTAGCCTTGCGGCATTGAAAAAAATGACATTTCTCTGTTCCTTTAGATTAATGAAAAAATACATAGGTGCTTAACTAAACTGGCATAGGGTTATTCCGAAAACAACCGTGTGTAATGTAGTGAAATTTTATTGATATTATGAAGACGGTTATTTGTTTGCGTATGTTGGCAACTAAATAAGTTGCTAAAAAGTTTGCGCAATAAGGGGCTTATCACAAGTAAGGTCTGATTAAGCAAGGTAGGGTAAAGATCAGTTTTTTCAATACTAAGGCTTATACTCATATCCACTGCTTGATAATGTATTAAAAGCTGGAGTTACAAATACAAATACAAAAAAAGCTAATAGCGGTGAAACTATTAGCTTTTAGGATAAGCTTAGAAACAAGTTTACTAAGCTTTAACAAGTTGATTCATTAATGGTGTTAACTTATCGATTTTAGTTAATGGTTTTCAGACACCATGTTCACAGTATATTTAGGAATATCGACAACAAGATCTTCATCCCCTACAATAGATTGACAACTAAGGCGTGATTCTGGCTCTAGGCCCCATGCTTTATCAAGCATGTCATCTTCTAATTCATCGCCTTCTTCAATTGAATCAAAGCCTTCACGAATAATAACGTGACATGTAGTACAAGCACATACTTTCTCACAGGCATGCTCAATACCAATGTCATTTTTTAAAGCTACATTTAAAACGCTTTCCCCTGTTTTTGCTTCTAAAACTGCGCCATCAGGACATAACTCTTCATGGGGTAAAAATATAATTTTAGGCATGTTATCTTTTCTCTACTTACAAGCTAGTGCTTGATTTAAATATTAGGTATATATTTTCTAAAAGCCATTGGAGCGAGCTTTACATTAATATGGGCTGTCAAAGCTCGTTAAATTTTATCAACCGCTTGACCAGCAAGCGCCTGACTAATAGAGCTGTCCATTCGACGCTCAGCAAAAATAGCTGTGCTATCGTTAACTATTTTAAGCGCATTTTCAATAGCATTAATATCGTCTGTTTGCGTTATATGTACTAAAGACTTAATTGCATTTTCAATTAGCAGAACTTCCTCAGGGTTAAGGAGTTTACTATCGGCAATCAAAGCCGCTTGCACAGATTCTATGACTCTAGAAGCTTCTACCTGTTGCTCTTTTAGCATACGCGCTTGAATATCATCGGCAGCATTATGCATTGAATCTTTGATCATTTGACTAATTTGCTTATCTTCGAGTCCAAATGAAGGTTTTACTTCGATACTCGACTCAATACCGGTTGATTTTTCCATCGCTGAAACAGACAACAAACCGTCAGCATCAACTTTAAAAGTGACACGAATATGTGCAGCGCCAGCAGTCATCGCAGGAATACCGCGCAGTTCAAAACGAGCAAGAGAGCGACAGTTATCAACTAACTCTCGTTCACCTTGAACGACATGCAATGCCATCGCGGTTTGACCATCCTTAAAAGTGGTAAATTCTTGTGCTTTAGCAACAGGAATTGTGGTATTACGAGGAATAACCTTTTCAACTAACCCTCCCATAGTTTCTAGCCCTAATGACAAAGGCGTCACATCAAGGAGTAATATATCACTTTCTGGTTTGTTACCCGCTAAAATATCTGCTTGAATAGCCGCGCCTAAGGCAACAACTTTATCTGGATCAATCGTGGTCAGTGGTTTGGTATTGAAATGTTTTTCAACTTCACTTCTTACTAACGGAACACGAGTTGAACCTCCAACCATAACGACTTCATTAATTTCTTCGATACTAACTGACGCATCCTTTAATGAGCGACGACAGGCTCTTAAAGTACGATTAACTAATGGGCTAATAAGTTCATTTAATGTAGCTCTACTTAAGCTATATGACCAATGATTATTAGTATTAATGGATAAGTTAATATTAACTTCATCATGACAACTTAACTGTTCTTTAGCAAAACATGCCTGTTGCATTAACTGACGTTCAAGCGAAGCTGATAGCGGTCTTACTAATTTTGCTTGTTCAACAAGATAATTCACAATAGTTACGTCAAAATCATCACCACCAAGTGAAGAATCGCCACCTGTAGCTAGCACTTCAAATACGCCTTTATGCAGACGTAATATAGAAATATCAAAGGTACCGCCACCTAAATCATAAACAGCGATAACACCTTCTTTACCTGAATCAAGACCATATGCAACAGCAGCAGCCGTTGGCTCATTTAATAGCCGTAATACATTAATACCTGCTAATTTAGCCGCATCTTTAGTACTTTGACGTTGTGCATCATCAAAATGTGCAGGAACAGTAATCACTACTCCCGTTAACTCGCCACCAAGTGCATCTTGAGCTCTGAACTTTAAATGACTGAGTATTTCAGCAGAAACTTGTACAGGATTAACGTTACCCTTTCTAGTACTAATTTCAGGATGATTTTCATCACCACAGAATTGATATGGTAAAGAAGGATACTTGCTTTTTATGTCTGATAAAGATCGACCAATTAATCTTTTAGTTGAGGTAATGGTATTTTCAGGATCTGCAACAGTATAAGCTTGTGCTGTTATTCCAACGAAGGTCTGTTCAGCTTGATAACTGACAATAGAGGGTAAAATGTCTTGACCTGATTCATCACTTAATGTTTTGGCACTACCGCTGAGCACAGTGGCTATGAGCGAATTTGTTGTACCTAAGTCAATACCGGCAGCTAATCTGTGTTCGTGAGGAACAGTACTTTGACCGGGTTCTGCAATTTGTAATAAAGCCATGGTTGTTAATTCAATAATTGAGTTAAGTGTAATAAGAAATTGAGTATGAACTTAGCAAGTTAGTCTTCAAATAAGCTTTCTTCAAGGCGTTCAACGTCTATATTTAATTTTTGATAAAATTTTAATTTACGCAAATTATCGCATGCAGCACTGTTTGAAGCTCGATTATTTTCCGTTATTTGCGTTTGCATTATTTGCGACAAGGCTAAAGATTCATTATCTAAAATCGCTTGCACATCCTCTAAGGCTGCTTCTGGGTTGCTGGATAATTGAATATCCTCAAGCATTTCCCGCAATTCCAATTGGTGCATTAAAAAGCCAGTATCACTAAATGATTGCTGCTCGTTAGGCATGTCGACACCACGCTCAATGAGCATATATTCAGCACGTTTTAATGGGTTTTTTAATGTTTGATAAGCATCATTTACTTGTGCTGATTTTTGAACTGCCAAACGCTGCTGCTGCTCTGATGTGTGAGCAAAATTATCTGGGTGCACAGTTTTTTGCAAAGTTTGATAGCTTGAAGAAAGTTCACTTAAATCAATATCGAAAGATGGCGCTATATTAAATAACTGAAAGTAATTCACAATCAATTTCTCTACATGTAATAACGTAAATACCAGACTATTTTAAATAACGTATGCGGTGCTATAAAATAGAATACAATTTATTTATTAATTTATCATTAACAAATAAATTGCAGTAAATTATACAAGAAATGGTTTAACGTAAAGAGTTAAACGTTAAATGACTCACCACAACCACACTCGCCTTTAGCGTTTGGGTTAGTAAACTTGAAGCCTTCATTTAAACCTTCTTTAACGAAATCGAGTTCAATACCATCAAGGTACACTAGGCTTTTTTGGTCGATAATAATATTTACATCATCAATATTAAACAATTGATCATCTTCATTTAAATCATCAACAAACTCTAGCACATAGGCTAAACCCGAACAGCCGGTAGTTTTAATACCTAAGCGTAAACCGAGCCCTTTACCACGATTTGTAATAAAAGATTGAACACGCTCTGCAGCCGCTGGTGTCATGGTAACAGACATCGTTTTCTCCGTTATTTACCTTGTTTGGTCTTGTAGTCTTCAATAGCAGCTTTGATAGCATCTTCTGCCAATATAGAGCAGTGAATTTTTACGGGTGGTAAAGCAAGCTCTTCTGCAATAGCGGTATTTTTAATTTCACCCGCTTCATCGATTGATTTACCTTTTACCCACTCAGTTACTAATGAACTTGAAGCAATAGCAGATCCACAACCGTATGTCTTAAATTTTGCATCTTCAATGATACCGGTATCAGAAATCTTTAATTGTAGCTTCATTACATCACCACATGCTGGTGCACCAACCATACCTGTTGCAACAGAAGGGTCGCTCTTATCCATTGAACCTACATTACGTGGGTTCTCATAGTGGTCTATTACTTTTTCACTGTAAGCCATGTTACTCTCCTCGCAAGTGCCAAATGATTTCCAAGCAATCAGTTGACACTAAGTGTTATTTAAAATAATGAGTTAATCACTAAAACTAACTAGTGGCCTGCCCATTCAATTGAATCTAAATCAATACCATCTTTGAACATTTCCCAAAGTGGTGACATATCACGTAAATGGCCAATCGCATTCTTAATAAGGTTAATAGCATAATCAATCTCTTCTACGGTAGTGAAGCGACCAAAGCTAAAGCGAATTGAACTATGTGCCATTTCATCATTTAAGCCTAAGGCACGTAAAACGTATGAAGGCTCTAAACTTGCTGATGTACAGGCACTTCCTGAAGATACCGCTAAGTCTTTTAAGGCCATAATAAGCGACTCGCCTTCCACGAAATTAAAGCTGACATTTAAATTTCCAGGGTAGCGTTTATCAATATCGCCATTGATAAAAACTTGCTCCATACTATTTAAACCTGCCCATAATCGATCTCTCATCGTAGTCACGTGCGCTATATCTTGAGTTATTTCTTCTTTCGCTAAACGACACGCTTCACCCATACCAACAATTTGATGTGTGGCTAATGTACCTGAGCGCATTCCGCGTTCGTGTCCACCACCATGAGTTTGTGCTTCTAGGCGAATACGAGGTTTACGGCTTACATACAAAGCACCTATACCTTTAGGACCATAAAATTTGTGTGCAGAGATTGATAATAAATCTACTTTTAATAATTGCATATCGATGTGTATTTTACCGACACTTTGGGCACCATCAACATGGAAAACAATTTTACGGGCTCGACACATTTCACCAATTTCATTAATGTCTTGTATTACACCAATTTCATTATTGATTTGCATAATAGTGACTAAAATAGTGTCATCGCGCATTGCTTCATTGAGTTTATTTAAATCAATTAAACCATTGTCTTCAGGATCAAGGTAAGTCACTTCAAATCCTTGTCGCTCTAACTCACGACAAGTATCTAAAACAGCCTTGTGTTCTGTTTTACAGGTAATAATATGCTTACCTTTTTTGTTGTAAAAATTGGCTGCACCTTTAATGGCAAGATTATTTGATTCAGTAGCCCCTGAAGTAAAAACTATTTCTCGTGGATCAGCATTAATTAAATCAGCGATCTGATTTCGAGCAATATCTACGGCTTCTTCAGCTTGCCATCCAAACTTGTGTGAACGTGATGCTGGGTTGCCAAAATGACCTTCATTAGTCATATATTGCATCATTTTTTCTGCTACACGTTTATCTACAGGTGTAGTTGCTGAGTAATCAAAATATATTGGAAGCTTCATTTGCTAACTCTCTCCGATGGTAAATCTTTAAAACATCACGACAGGCTTTGTTACCAATCGTGCACTACATTTTTGGTGGTAATCAAGGTTTCTAGGGCAATCGTTTTATGAGCATTTAAATGCATTTCATCTTGACGTTGAGACACTTCTTTAACATCACGCTTTGCCACTACATCTGCTAAGGTAATATTTTGTAAAAATTCTTCAATACGCTGGCTTAAGCCTTCCCAGAGTGAGTGAGTTAAACACTGCTCACCATCTTGACAGTTACCTTTGCCTGAGCATTTAGTCACATCAACATTTTCATTAACTGCACAAATAACATCTGCAACAGCAATCTTTGATGAACACTTGCTTAACTGGTATCCACCGCCGGGGCCCCTAACACTCGTAACGAGACCCTGTTTACGCAGACGTGAAAAAAGCTGTTCTAAATAGGACAAAGATAAGCCCTGACGCTCTGAAATATCAGCTAAAGATACAGGTCCAGACACGGCATGCATAGTAACATCAAGCATTGCCGTAACTGCGTAGCGACCCTTAGAGGTTAGTTTCATAATCTGCTCTCAAACACTTTAAATGAATTAAGTATTAACTGAATAGGACAACTCAATTGATACTATGTGATAAAAGAGCATTGTTTAAATGCTTCATTCTATTGCAGCGAAACTGACTTAACCTTAACGATTGATTAAATTAATAACCTACTAAATTACTCAGGTATTATACCTGATGAATGTCTGTGCGAAAAGTAATAGTTGAGTATTTTACTCAACTATTACTAAAACACCTTAAATTTCAGGATCAAAACTAGCAACTTTACTAGCTCGGCGCTCGGCAGCCGCTTTTTCATCTTCTACAAACTCACCAACTTTTAGCTCAGGTAGGTTTTGATCACAAATATCACCACCCAAAATATTAATTTCTTTGCACAAAGCACTAACCCTATCATCCATCAAATGCACATGGTCGAGCAAACGACCAATGGCTTTAGCAACAGGATCAGGGTTATCATGCGATACAGCATAAGCATCAAAACCATATTTTTTAGCCGCCTCTTGTCGCTGTTTACCTTGCTGCTTGCTATGCTTGTCGGGTACAATTCTGCCTGGAATACCTACGGCAGTAGCATTAGCAGGTAAATCTTTAACCACAACAGAATTTGAACCTACTTTACCACCCTTACCTATAGTAATAGGGCCTAATACCTGAGCGCCTGCGCCAATGACAACATTATCTTCAAGAGTAGGATGACGTTTTCCAGCCTTCCAGCTTGTTCCTCCCAGCGTTACGCCGTGATAAAGAGTAACGTCATTACCTATTTCAGCTGTTTCACCAATAACAATACCCATACCGTGGTCAATAAAAACTCGTTTACCAAGTTTAGCACCAGGATGAATTTCAATTCCCGTTAGCCAACGAGAAAATGTTGATAAAATACGTGCTAATAATTTCCAATTTGTACACCAGAGTTTATGACTTAATCTATGAATCCAGATAGCATGTAAACCAGGGTAATTGAGAATTACTTCAAGATTAGTGCGAGCGGCTGGATCTCTATCAAAGACACTATTGATATCTTCTTTGATACGGCTAAACATAAATATTCCTTTTACTAGTTTTTAACAGTTCACCCTATTAAGTGAACAGTAGTTAACGGTTACGATTGTTTGTTATTTGATCTTTGCATTGAGGCAAAAATACCACGCATCATTTTAACTTCTTTAACATCAGGTCGAGCACGATTAAATAAACGGCGTAGTTTGGTCATCACTAGACCAGGATGATTTTCAACAATAAAGCCAGTCGCTTTGAGTGCTTCTTCAAAATGTTGGTAAAAACGCTCAGTTTCTTCAATTACTGGAAAAAGTGAATCGTCATTATCTCTAGTCTTAGCCACTAATTTACCATTACCTGTGCTACGCTCTTGATAATTTTGATCATGCGCTAACAGGTAACTGGTTCTTAATTCATAACTAAGTGTTTGCACTGCCATAGCTAAATTTAAAGAACTATAATCTGGATTAGCAGGTATTTGTACATGGAAATGACACATCTGCAGCTCTTCATTGGTCAAACCACTACTTTCTCGACCAAATACCAAGGCAACAGGATAGTCGTTAGCTTCACTAACCATTTTTTCACCACAGCCTCTTGGCTCAAGCATAGGCCAAGGTAATGTTCTTGAGCGTGCACTTGTACCTACTACGAGTCCACAATCAGCAACAGCTTCAGCCAAAGTGCTCACCACTTTGGCATTAGTCAGGACGTCAGTAGCACCCGCAGCTAAAGCTTGAGCTTGGCCATTTGGCATTTCAAGCGGATCAACTAATACTAATTGCCTTAATCCCATTGTTTTCATTGCACGTGCTGCACTACCAATATTGCGACAATCAGAGGTATTAACCAAGACTATTTTGACACGGTCTAATAGTGAAAATGAGGTATTATCTTGTTGTGAATCTGACATGTTCTACTCTGTATATTTGCTTTACTGGACTTGCAGTCCATCTAGATGGCCAGTATTCTATCATAGATGATTACCGCTGTGACTAACAAAAAGTACAGAAATAACACAACATTACTATGGTAATTTGATCTTTATTAGTCATTTTACCTCTATAAACACTCCCTGCATTTAATTTGGTTATTTATCGACCATTGATTTTGCGCTACCTATCGCTTAATAAGATTTTATTTGCTACAATTTCGCGCGTTAATTTTTCAAGACAATGTTTGCTTGAAAAAATTGTTCTTTTAAAAAATTATTTATGAATAGGTATTCTATTATGCATCCCATGCTAAACATTGCCGTGCGCGCAGCGCGTACAGCCGGTAAAGTTATTGTCCGCTCTATGGAGCAACTTGATAAAGTAGAAGTTGAATCTAAAGGGACTAATGATTTCGTCACCAGCGTTGATCGCAATGCAGAGGAGGCCATCATAGAAACTATCCATAAATCATACCCAGATCACAGTATTGTTGGTGAAGAGTCTGGGCATCTAAAAGGTAAAGATGATGATTACCAATGGATTATTGACCCGTTAGATGGCACCACCAATTTCATTAAAGGCATCCCACACTTTGCAGTTTCTATTGCGTTAAAAGTTAAAGGTAAATTAGATCAAGCCGTTGTTTTTGATCCCATTCGTGGTGAGCTATTCACAGCTAGTCGTGGTAAAGGCGCTCAATTAAATGGTTTTAGAATTCGTGTTAATAAAAATAAAGAGCTTTCAGGCACTATTTTAGCCACAGGTTTTCCTTTCAAAGCTAAACAACATACCACCGCTTATATGGCGATGTTTTCTGCATTATTTCAAAAATCAGCCGATATGCGTCGTTCTGGTTCAGCTGCACTTGATCTCGCTTATGTTGCTGCAGGTCGTGTTGATGGCTTTTTTGAAATAGGCCTTAAGCCATGGGATACTGCTGCTGGAGAACTTTTAGTGATTGAATCTGGTGGCTTAGTCACTGACTTTACGGGTGGACATAATCACGTAAAATCAGGCAATATTGTTGCTGCCAATACCCGTATATTAAAAGATGTTCTCAAAGAAATACGTCCTCATTTAGGTGACGCATTAAGTAAATAACGGGTAACTATATTTAATAACAATACACTTTTATTACAAGCGTCTCAGTATCCTTTTTCATATCAGGTAACTGTGGCGCTTTTTTTGCTTTAAGTTGAACAGATAGTCAATGTTAGAATTTGTTAAGAGAGCACATGGAACATTTTGAAAGTACAAAACAAGCCTTTATTGCTGGAGAAGTCGCCCTCGTTGGTGCAGGTCCTGGTGATCCAGACTTACTAACAATGCAAGCTTATCGCTTCATAAAACAAGCAGAGGTTGTTATCTATGATCGATTAGTGAGTAAAGCTATTATGTCCTTACTGCCAGTCGACTGCCAACATATATATGTTGGCAAAAAGCAAGAAAATCATAAAGTTCCACAAGATGGCATTAATCAATTACTGGTAGACTACGCGCTTTTAGGTAAGAAAGTTGTTCGTTTAAAAGGTGGCGACCCCTTTGTTTTTGGTCGAGGTTCAGAAGAAGCACAATTTTTATTAGGTCATGGCATTGCGTGTCATATCGTGCCTGGTATCACTGCAGCATCAGCTTGTACTAGTTATGCTGGTATCCCTTTGACTCATCGAAAAGTTGCTCGCAGTTGCACCTTTATTACTGGTCATGTGCAAGATAGTGGGGCATTAGATCTTCCTTGGCAGGCATTAAATGATAAAGAACAGACCATTGTGTTTTATATGGGTATTAAAAGTTTGCCCATCATTACCGCCCAATTGATTGAGGCAGGTAGAGAGTTAGATACACCAGCCGCACTGATAAGAAAAGGCACTCACCAAGACCAAAAAATTGTTAAAGGTACGCTATCAACGTTAACAGAACTTGTTGCCATCCATAAGATTAAACCACCAAGCTTAATTGTCATTGGTGAAGTAGTTGATACTTTTTCAAGTCAGCACTTATCAAACCTTGGCTATCTTAGTCCTTTAACTTAATATTTTCCTAACGTAGTTTTAGTTTTAGTTTTCTGAGAGTTTAACTTGTTAGCTTGCTTAACTGGGTTACACCCTCGGGGCTACAATCCCTTTAAGGCTGTAGTTACCTGGGTGCTCTATTTACTTCAAGCCAAGGATTATCTCAAGTAAACCCACCAATGCTTTACTCAAGACACATTAGATTTAAAGACTAACTATCGATCTTAACTGGATTTTTTGGGCGTCTTGCTCTTCTTGGCTTGTTTACTTGATTATTTTCATTACTTGGTTTTTTTCTTTTTGATGATTCTTTTGCCGACTTAGGCTGGTTCCCACGGGCATTGCTGCTAGAACGTTGACCATCTTTATGCTCTGACTTACCTTTGCTTTTAGTCATATTATTGTTAGTTTTTAGCTTTTGAGGCTTACCTGCTTTTAATGGCCTAATAGCTCTGGACTCACCTAATTCATTCACGGGCATAAACTCAGGTAGTACTTTTCTCTCAATATGCTGCTGAATAACATGCTCAATATCCCATAACAAGTTCAACTCATCAGCACAAACTAATGACAGCGCTTGACCAGTATTACCTGCTCTAGCTGTACGACCAATTCGATGAACATAATCCTCAGGAACATTGGGTAAATCAAAATTAACCACTTGTGGTAACAGATCTATATCGATTCCGCGAGCCGCAATGTCAGTCGCTACCAACACCCTAACAGAGCCGTCCTTGAATGCAGCTAGCGCTTTAGTTCTTGCTCCTTGGCTTTTGTTACCATGAATAGCTGCTGCCGAAATTCCTTCTGCATCTAGCTGTTTTGTTAACTTATTAGCGCCGTGTTTAGTTTTAGTAAAGACTAAGACTTGTTGCCAGTTATTTTCTTGTATTAAATGGATTAAGACGGCTGATTTACGTTTTTTATCGACTGCTGTTAACCATTGTGTCACTTTTTCAGCAGTACTATTTTCAGCATTAACAGAAATTTCTAACGGTTTGTTGACAAGACCTTTAGCTAACGCACGAATATCTGGTGAAAATGTCGCTGAAAATAACAGGTTTTGCCGATCCTTTGGTAAAAAAGTAATAAGCTTTTTAATATCGCGAATAAAACCCATGTCGAGCATTCTATCTGCTTCATCTAAAATAAAAACTTCAAGTTGGCTAAATTTAACCGCATTTTGATTATATAAATCAAGTAATCTTCCGGGCGTTGCTACTAGTACATCGACACCTCGGCGAAGTCGCATCATTTGTGGGTTAATTTTAACCCCACCAAACACCACAGTAGAATGAAAATTTAAATACTTTCCATACATCTCTATACTGTCACTAATTTGCGCGGCTAATTCACGTGTAGGTGTCAGAATAAGTGCCCTAACATGATTAGATTTTACTTTATTATTTTTATTTTCACTGAGACGTTGAAGTAGCGGCAAGGTAAAACCAGCTGTTTTGCCTGTACCCGTTTGCGCGGCGGCCATTACATCACGGCCAGAAATAACCGCAGGAATAGCTTTTGCTTGAATTGGTGAGGGGCTTGAGTAGCCTTTATCGTGTACTGCTTTTAATAAAGCGTCAGATAAACCTAAATCAGTAAATTTAAGGACAGGGTTATCACTCATAAGTATTCTCTTTAATTAATAGCAACTGCTGGTAGACATAACACGATTGGCAGTATGAAGGGCGTGCAGCATACATTAAGGGCTAATAGAGTGCAAAGTTAAATGCGTTAAAAATAAAAAAGCCGAACCACTTTCGTGTCTCGACTTTTTATTATGATGTAAAAAAATTATGTAAAAAAAGGTTAAGGCATCATGGCTTCTTGGTCTTCGCCTTCTTTTTCAATCACCTCAGGAATTAAATCTTCTTTTGAAATCCCTAAAGATAACGCTACTAAACTAGCGACATAAATTGAAGAGTAAGTACCCACAAACACGCCGAAAAGTAATGCTGTTGCAAAACCGTGAATTAACGCACCACCTTTGAAAAATAATGCAGCGAGTACTAACAAGGTAGTAATTGAGGTAATAAACGTTCTACTTAAGGTTTGTGTTAAAGAAATATTAATGACTTCTTCAGCTTCAGCATTTCGAATTTTTCTAAAGTTTTCACGAATCCTATCCGAAACAACAATGGTATCATTCAGTGAATAACCTATCACCGCAAGTACTGCAGCCAACACCGTTAAATCAAATTCTAATCCCAATATTGAAAATAAGCCAAGCGTTAATAACACATCGTGGAATAAGGCAACCACTGAGCCAATGGCAAAGCGCCATTCAAATCGAAACGCTACATACACTAAAATACAAATGAGCGCCGTAAGCATCGCTAGGCCGCCCTGCTCTGCTAATTCATCACCCACACTGGCACCAACAAATTCAATACGGCGCATATCGACTGTTTGACCAGAGCCATTTTCGAGTAAGGCTAACACTTCGTTGCCTAGCATTTCTGCTTTGACATCATCACGAAGTCCTAAGCGTATTACAACATCAAGACTACTACCGTAAAATTGTACCTTGGCATCCTCAAAACCATTGGTTTTCATAATACCGCGAATTTTCTCTAAATCAGCCGGCTGTTGAAATCCGACTTCAATTAAAGTACCACCGGTAAAATCTAAGCCAAAGTTCAATTTATTGATGGCTAATGAGGCAATTGAGCCAATCATTAATAAGGCACTAAATATCATCGCTATCTTTCGATAGCTCATAAATTTAACTGTTTCTTTTAACTGTAAAATTTGCATAATTTAAAATTCCTACTCGATTATATCGAGAGTTTGTCGAGGCGCTTACCACCCCAAACACTATTCACCACAGTACGTGATACAACAACCGAGGTAAACATTGAGGTAAGAATACCTATCGATAAAGTAATAGCAAAGCCTTTAACAGGACCTGTACCAATAGCAAACAAAATTAAAGCCGCAATTAAGGTGGTAATGTTAGCGTCAATAATGGTTGAAAATGCCGCTTCATAGCCTTGATGAATAGATTGTTGAATCGTTTTACCTTCGCGTATTTCTTCGCGAATACGTTCAAAAATAAGCACATTGGCATCTACTGCCATACCAACCGTTAAAACAATACCCGCCATACCCGGTAAGCTTAATGCAGCGCCAGGTATCATTGACATAACCCCAACAATTAACACTAAGTTGGCGCCTAAAGCTAAATTAGCCACAACACCAAAGGCACGGTAATACACCATCATAAACACAAAAACCAAACCAAAACCTAGCATTATAGCTTGAAAACCTAACTTAACATTTTCAGCCCCTAATGTTGGCCCTACTGTTCGCTCTTCTACAATAGCAATGGGCGCAATTAACGCACCAGCGCGAAGTAATAATGCAAGATTATGCGCTTCAGCCGGACTACCTGCACCCGTAATACGAAAGCTTTTTCCTAAGCGAGCCTGAATTGTCGCTACCGATATAATTTCTTGATGCTTTTCAAAAATCAAATTACCTTCGGCATCTTTATTATCAGTGGCTTTAAATTCAATAAAAACCGTAGCCATAGGTTTGCCAATATTACTTTTAGTGCCATTAGACATTTTTGAACCACCGGCACTATCAAGTGAGATATTAACTTGAGGGCGCGAGTATTCATCAAAACCAGATTTAGCATCGGTAATATGGTCACCCGTCAACATTACTCGTTTTTTCAATAAACTTGGTTTACCATCTTTGTCGGTGAGTAAAATAGAGCTGGCCGGCACACGACCATTTAAAGCGTTAGATAAGTCACCCTCAGTATCAACTAGTCTAAATTCGATAGTCGCTGTGGCATTGAGAATTTCTTTAGCTTTAGCGGTATCTTGAACACCGGGCAGCTCAATAAGAATATGCTTTTTACCTTGACGCTGAACCAGAGGCTCGGCTACACCAAGCTCGTTCACACGATTACGAATAATGGTAATATTTTGTTGTAACGCATAATCACGAATTTCTTTTAGTTTTAATTCGGTCATTTTTGCGGTTAAAGTCAGTTTTTCGTCATCGGTAGTTAACAGTAAACCTTGGTAGCGTTTTTTAAATAATGACTTTGCTGCATCTAAGTCTTCTACTTTACGAAAAATAACAACAATCGCATTATTTACCTCTTTTACACTACGGTAGCGAATTTTTTCATTACGTAAGTCACCGCGAAAATCACTGACCATACCAGTTTTGGCTTTTTTCACGGCTTCAGCCATATTAACTTCCATTAAAAAGCTAACACCCCCCCTTAAATCCAAACCAAGCTTCATAGGAGAGCCACCAATAGCGGCTAACCAATCAGGAGTATTAGGGGTTAAATTTAACGCCACTGAATATTTTTTACCTAAATTTTTATCAAGTAAATCACGAGCTTTCAATTGATCTTCGGTATTCGTAAAGCGGGTCAGTATTTGACCACCTTCAAGGCTAATACTGTCGAAACTGAGACTGTTTGCTTGTAACTGTGCTTTAATGGTATCTAAGGTGGCAGCATTTGCTTCAACACCACGAAGCCCTGATACTTGCACCGCTGGTGACTCACCAAATAAATTTGGTGTGGCATAGAGCGCACCAATAGCAACAATACACGTTACCATTAATGTTTTCCATAAAGGGTATTTGTTTAACACAATGTGTCCTTTTAATTAATGCTAAGTGAGATTAAGGTTATTAAACGCCCCAATCTCACTCTTCGCTTTACTTGATTCAATAATATTTTTTCATTGAATTACTTACTAACAGCCAAATAAGCTATCAAAGTGACTTCATTGTGCCTTTTGGCAAAACAGCAGTGACTGCCGCTTTTTGAACAGTCACTTCCGTACCTTCACTGATACTTACTACTACGAAATCTTTTTCATCAGACACCTTAGTAATTTTACCAACAATGCCACCTTGTGTTAGCACTTCATCGCCTTTACCCAGTGAAGACATTAAACCTTTATGTTCTTTAACACGTTTCGCTTGAGGGCGATAAATCATAAAATAAAAGACTAAACCAAACACTGCTAGCATAATGAGCATTTCCATGCCGCCGCCTGTTGGAGCTGGAGCCGCTGCTGCGTGTGCTGTACTGATAAATAAACTCATAAATTCCTCTTACTTCTTATTTTAATAGTGAATAGCTGAAAGTTTAAAGACTAAGCGAAAAATTTCAACCAATTGATTATAATTACTTATTTACTTGCCCTAACGGCAAACGTTATATTAATTTTGATACTAAACCTGCTGACTACCTGCCGCTAAAGGTGGCACAGGTAAGTCGCGTAACGCGTAAAACTCTTCAACAAAGGCGTCTAATTTACCCTGCTCTATGGCTTCACGCAAACCTTGCATGACTTTTTGATAAAAATGTAAGTTATGTAAGGTATTTAATTGTGATCCTAAAATTTCTTTACACTTGTCGAGGTGATGTAAATAAGCGCGAGAATAATTTTTACAGGTATAGCAATCACAATTCTCATCAAGGGGTCTTGTGTCTGTTTTGTGACTCGCATTACGAATTTTTATCACTCCGGTACTCACAAATAAGTGACCGTTACGTGCATTTCGAGTCGGCATAACGCAATCAAACATATCAATACCGCGACGAACACCTTCAACTAAGTCTTCTGGCTTACCGACTCCCATCAGATATCGGGGCTTATTTTTAGGTATCAAGGGGGCGGTATGATCTAAAATGCGAATCATATCTTCTTTGGGTTCACCGACTGACAAACCACCAATGGCATAACCATCAAAACCAATAGCCTCTAGACCTTTTACGGAAACCTCACGTAAATCCTCATACATACCGCCTTGAATAATACCAAACAACGCATTAGGGCTCTGACCATGTGCATCTTTTGAACGTTGTGCCCAGCGTAACGACAACTCCATTGATTCTTTTGAAGCTTGGTAAGTGGCAGGGTACGGTGTACATTCGTCAAATATCATCACTACATCTGAATTTAAACTCCGTTGTACTTCCATTGAACGTTCAGGAGTTAGCATGATTTTTTCACCATTTACGGGCGAACTAAACCGAACACCTTCCTCGGTAATTTTACGCATTTTTCCCAGACTAAATACTTGGAAACCGCCTGAGTCAGTAAGTATTGGTTTATCCCAATTCATAAACTTATGCAAACCACCATGTTGTTCAATAATATCGGTACCAGGGCGCAACATTAAATGAAAGGTATTTCCTAAGATAATATGAGCACCCGTTGCTTCAACTTCTTCAGTTTTCATACCCTTAACAGTACCATATGTACCTACCGGCATGAACGCTGGGGTTTCGACTACACCGCGATCAAAAGTTAAGCGCCCGCGGCGTGCTTTACCATCGGTAGTAATTAATTCATATTTCATTCTATTTTTTACTTTTTCAGTCATAACGTCTCTCTTTCACCTACGAGCAAAACAGGCTTGTGGTGTTATTCAAAAAAAATTTTACAGTCATTTGTCTAAATTTAATTAGCCTGCAAGTTAAGCGGTTTGTTTCGTTAAGAACATAGCATCACCATAACTAAAAAAACGGTACTCTTGTTCAATGGCATGTTGATATGCCTTGATAATATGTTCATAACCTGAAAATGCGCTAACGAGCATGAGTAAGGTTGATTCCGACAGATGAAAATTAGTGACTAAGGCATCAATTAATTGAAATTGGTAGCCTGGCGTAATAAATATGTTTGTATCACCATAAAAGGCGGTAAGTGCTTGATTTTTTTCATTTGCGGCTTTTGCTGCACTCTCAAGTGAACGAACTGAGGTAGTCCCCACAGCAATAACTCGACCACCGTTTTGCTTTGTTTTATTAATTTGTGCGACCACGGTTTCAGACACTTCAACATATTCAGCATGCATAACATGATCAGCTATTTCTTCAACTTTAACCGGTTGAAAAGTGCCTGCACCGACATGCAAAGTCACAAAAGCAAGTTCAACACCTTTGGCTTGAATTTGTGTTAGTAACGCCTGATCGAAATGCAAACCAGCCGTTGGTGCTGCGACCGCACCTGGCTTTTCATTGTATACCGTCTGATAGCGCTCTTTATCACTTTCTTCGTCAGGCCTATCAATATAAGGAGGTAGTGGCATATGACCTATTTTATCTAACACCGCTAACACTGAATAGTCATCGGTAAACTTCAATTCAAATAGTGCACCGTGACGAGCAACCATAGTAGCGTTAAAGTGAACCTCAGTATCAGCATTACCCAGTAAAAGGTGATTGCCAACTTTAGGGGCTTTGCTGGCACGTATATGCGCAAGTGCGGTATCTTGATCAATAATACGCTCAATAAGGATTTCGACTTTACCACCGGTAACTTTTTTACCGAACAGTCTTGCGGGTATTACTCGGGTATTATTAAATACTAACAAGTCGCCTGCGTTTAATTGTCCCATAATATCAGGAAAGGTGGCATCACATATTTCACCACTATTTCCATTTAGAGTCATTAAACGACTGGCTGTACGCTCTGATTTTGGATAACGCGCAATAAGCGTTTCTGGTAAGTCGAAAGCAAAGTCTGAAACACGCATAGTTAGCTTTATTCTAGTGATTTTAAAAGGGCGTAATTTTAGAGCTGCCCGGCCTTTATAGCAAGTTAATTCGATAGTTTTAACAAGTGGCGTTTAGCAAATTTAAAAACGTACATTGAATCAACATACTTATTACTAATAACCACTATGTGTAATAATTATCTTTTGCCACAAGTTTTTGGTGTATGTTAACAAATACAGCCATAATAATATTTTGCAAGCACTGACTTAGAGAGTGAAATACCAATGAAAGAAGCACTTGCCAGCACCATAGCCAATACAATTATGAGCGGTTTTAAACGCCACATAGACTTGTTTATTGACATAACCCAGTCAGCTAGGGAACGTTTTCAATTATGCCAATGGAATGAGGTTCATCGCTCTGCTCGCGCAAGAACAACATTTTATGACGACCGCGTTGAGGAGGCCTATCAAGCGATTAAAAATGACTTTAATATTAATCAACTTGATGACACGCTTTGGCAACAAGTCAAAATAGCTTATATCAATTTACTGATCGAACATAACCAGCCTGAACTTGCAGAAACTTTCTACAACTCAGTGTTTTGTCATTTATTCGAGCGAAAATATTATCATAATGATTATATTTTTGTAAAAAGTACCGCACACCGACTTGAACAACAGCCAGCGCCAAAAATTTTCACTTCATATCATCCTCAAACCTTAGGCTTGAAACAGACAATTTGCGATATTATGAATAGTCATAGAACGACTATCCCCTTTGAGGACCTTGATCGTGATGTCGACATTTTAATTGATACTTTTCGTCGAACTGCGCACAAAACCCGAGTAAAACTAGAAGATCTTCAGTTTGATATCCTTAATTTTACTTTTTACAGAAATAAGGGTGCTTATTTAATTGGTCGAGTAATATCACCTGCGGGTGAAACCCCCTTTATTGTTGCCGTTTTGAACAATGAGCGTGGGGGTTTATATATTGATGCGTTATTAACCACTAGTAAAAGTATGGCGGTGGTCTTTGGGTTTGCTCGCGCTTACTTTTTTGTAGACTGCCAACACCCTTATGCTCTCGTCGATTTTTTAAAAGGCTTAATGCCACATAAAACTAAAGCTGACTTGTATTCTGCTATTGGCTTTCACAAACAAGGAAAAACTCAATTTTATCGTGACTTTCTAAATCATCTTGAGAGTAGCGATGATAAATTTGAACTAGCCGCGGGTATCAAAGGCATGGTTATGTCAGTATTTACTCTGCCCTCATACCCTTATGTATTTAAAATCATAAAAGATAAATTTGCCCCCAGTAAAAGTATGACCAAAAAGGATGTTAAAGGTAAATACCGCTTGGTAAAATTACATGACAGAGTAGGACGTATGGCAGATACCATGGAGTATTCTGAAGTTGCCTTCCCCAAAGCTCGCTTTAACGAAGAACTATTGGCTGAGTTACAAAAAGTAGCCGCCTCGATTATTCGTTATGAAGGTGAAGGTGACAATGAATTAATCATTATTGAACATTTATACATTGAACGACGCATGATACCTTTAAATTTATTTTTAATGGAGGCTTTAAAAAACAAGGCTCAGGATAAAATCGAGCAAGCAATGTTTGGCTATGGTGAGGCCATCAAGCAATTAATATCGGCTGATATTTTTCCAGGTGATATGTTATTAAAAAACTTTGGTGTTACAAGGCATGGTCGGGTTATTTTTTATGATTATGATGAAATAACCTATATGAATGAGGTAAACTTCAGAGTAAAACCCAAAGCTATTACAGAAGAACAAATGTTCGCTGCTGAGCCTTGGTACAGTGTTATGCCTGGTGACATGTTCCCTGAAGAGCTAGCGACTTTCGCTCTAGCGAATCCCAACTATTTAAAAGCGTTTAAGATTTATCATGAAGATTTATTAACGGCGTCTTATTGGCAGCAATGCCAAAACGATGTAGCTAATGGTATATATAAAGATGTATTTCCTTACCCGAGTAAATATCGTTTTTGCCAACAATAATTACTACCATAGCTGTATGGGTATTAAGCACTATTAAAATAAAAAAACATCAAGGTATGCGTACTGAACAATACACATTTTTGCGGGTAATACTGCTTTTGTAACTATTAATTACCTCGTATTATTTAATAACATTTAACTCAATTAAAATAATACACAAGTGATTATACTTAAGTAAATAGAATACCGCTATATCAATAGTTTGACGTATTTACTCGTTTGATATTAACAAATACTGGTTAGTTTACTAGCACTTTGATGATAAATCACTCGACCACTAGGTTATTTATTAAAAAAATGATATTAGTGCTTTACCTTTTAAATTGCATCAGTATAATTCAAATTTGTTGCAGGGGTGTAGTTCCAATTGGTAGAACAGCGGTCTCCAAAACCGACGGTTGGGAGTTCGAATCTCTCCACCCCTGCCAATTATCTTTTTAATTCTTTTCAAGATTTTCGTAGTAGTAGCGACACTTTATTCAGCTACTATGACTAACTCTTTAATTCTGTCATTATAATAATATATCCATAAACGCACACTAAGTTATGCATGATGAGTATAAATCAACGACAATTTGAGCATCTAACAGCCATGGGAATTAGTCTTTGGCAACATAAATCTGATGCTAATAAGACAATCGATGATATATCTAATTCTCAACATATCTGCACCATAAATTTAGAGAAATTAATACAACAACCCTTGTTCAGTGATATAATTTTATCGCTTGGGCTGAGTATTGGCGAGGTAAACCAACATGACGATCACCTTAGCTTGGGCTTGTTTAATTGGTATTTTTCTTCTAACGAAAATACCAACGTCTCCTGGTCCAAACAACAGTTATTGACACCTTCGCTTGAAAACATTGCCCAATCACCGACCTTAAAAAAACAGCTCTGGCAAATATTGAGTACCCACAATGTCTAAAGTAGACTCTAAAAACAACCACACATTTACTAACATTGTAACCGCCGATATCGATATATTAATGCCGATTGAAACCGCCTGTCACTCTCACCCATGGACTAAAAAAACCTTGTTAAGCTGTATTGGTGGTCGCTATTTTGGTAAGCAGCTTAGCGAAAGAACTGCTGCCTCAAATAACCAAGGTACTATCGGCTTTTACATTGGTGAATATATTGCTGGTGAAGTAACATTAATGGATATTTGTGTGCTGCCATCAGAGCAAGGCAAAGGCTTTGGTAAAATATTACTAACGCGTTTTTTAGCACAAGCCAAAGAATTTGGTGCCACAAAGATATTTCTTGAAGTGAGAGCTAAAAATATTGCTGCACAAATGTTGTATATGAATGCTGGTTTTATAGAAATTAATCGCCGAACTGGTTATTACCCAAGCAGTTCTGGTTTTGGTTATGAAGATGCCATTGTGATGTCATTAACTTACTAATACGTGACATAGTATAAGTAAACTATTATTACTAATCATCAACTCCCCTTGTTCCTCCTTAATAACTCTAAGGACCTTTAATAGGCCTTAATTATTTTATTAGCTATAATAGTTTATAAATAGCACAATGAAATACATAACGATGAAATTAATTTTTTTCATCGTTAATGCCATCAAACAAAATTATATAAGTCACCTTGCCTAGGTTTTTTTAAACTTCCCTTGTTTTAATGTTACAATGCGCGCAAATTTTTAATTGTTAAGAAAAGCATGATTATTCCTATGCTTTTTCTCTTATTTACACAACAGGTAATTTGCATGTCTGTACAGCAACAGCAAGTCGATCTTCGTCGCACCTTTGCTATTATTTCTCACCCCGATGCGGGTAAAACTACCATTACTGAAAAAGTACTTTTGTTTGGCCAAGCCCTACAAAAAGCAGGTACTGTAAAAGGTAAAAAATCAGGCCAACATGCAAAATCTGACTGGATGGAAATGGAAAAAGAACGTGGTATTTCAATTACCACCTCTGTCATGCAATTTCCTTATAACGACTGTTTAGTCAACTTACTTGATACCCCAGGTCATGAAGATTTCTCGGAAGATACTTATCGTACATTAACCGCGGTTGATTCATGTTTAATGGTTATTGATGTTGCCAAGGGTGTTGAAGCACGAACCGTTAAATTAATGGAAGTAACACGCCTTCGTGATACACCAATCATTACCTTCATGAATAAAATGGATCGTGATGTGCGCGATCCAATGGAAGTTATGGACGAAGTTGAAGAAGTCCTAAAAATAAAATGTGCGCCTATTACTTGGCCAATTGGTATGGGTAAAGAGTTTAAGGGTGTTTACAACTTAGTAACTAATGAAACCTTCTTATACCAATCTGGTCAAGGCCATACCATACAAGAAGTTCGTATTATTAAAGGATTAAACAACCCAGAGCTCGATCAAGCTGTTGGTAGTTATGCTGATGATTTACGAGACGAATTAGAGCTTGTACAAGGCGCTTCACACCAATTTGATTTACAAGAGTTTTTAACCGGCGAGTTAACCCCAGTATTTTTTGGTACCGCATTGGGTAATTTTGGTGTTGATCATATGCTTGATGGTTTAACTAAGTGGGCACCTAAGCCATTACCTCGTTTAACCGATATGCGAGAAGTCGTTGCTAATGAAGATAAATTTTCAGGCTTCGTTTTTAAAATTCAAGCCAACATGGATCCAAAGCATCGTGACCGTATCGCCTTCATGCGTATTTGTTCAGGCAAATATGAAAAAGGCATGAAAATGAAACAAGTACGTCTGGGTAAAGATGTTAAAATAGCCGATGCCGTTACCTTCATGGCAGGTGACCGAGCTAACGTTGAAGAAGCCTATGCCGGTGATATTATTGGCTTACATAATCACGGCAGTATTCAAATTGGTGACAGCTTTACCGCAGGTGAAATGATGAAGTTTAGTGGTATTCCAAACTTTGCTCCTGAAATGTTCCGCCGTATTCGCTTAAAAGATCCCTTAAAAGCTAAACAACTACAAAAAGGTTTAATTCAGTTATCTGAAGAAGGTGCAGTACAAGTGTTTAGACCTTTTATTAATAACGATATGATCGTTGGTGCTGTAGGTGTATTGCAGTTTGAAGTAGTTGTACAACGCTTAAAAACTGAATATAAGGTTGATGCTATTTATGAAGCGATTAGTGTGGCAACTGCACGATGGTGTACTTGTGATGACGAACGAACACTTGAACAATTTAAAAAGAAAGCCGGTGATAACTTGGCATTAGATGGTGGTAATAACTTAACCTATATAGCGCCAACCATGGTAAATTTATCATTAGCGCAGGAGCGCCACCCTGATATACAGTTCCACTCGACCCGTGAACACTAGTTGGTCTTACTAGTTTGTCAAACACTAGAATATATATAGTTTTTATTAATGCTTACTTGAGTAAACATTAATAAAGAAACAAACAAATTAAATTATTAACTTATTAACTGCATAATAACTTCTTTGTCATAATGAGTTACTACAAGGTAAAAAATCAACTAAATTGACACATGTTAACGATCTAGTTTGATGTATGTATTAGGGCAAATAATAATGAAAAAGAGTCTACTAGATGAATATTAAAGAAATACTAGCTAACAAAGTTAATGCTGCTATGGTTGCTGCAGGTTTACCTAAAGGTACTAACCCAGCAATAAGCCTATCAAATCGTCCAAACTTTGGTGACTATCAAGCCAATGGTGTTATGGGTGCGGCAAAAAAATTAAAAACTAACCCACGTGAGTTAGCGACTAAGGTTGTTGAAAACTTAGATTTAACAGGTATTGCCAGTAACGTTGAATTAGCCGGCCCTGGTTTTATCAATATTCATTTGTGTGAAAATTGGTTGGCAAGCCAGTTAACTACTGTTGCTCAAGATTCACACATAGGGGTTACAAAACGCGGAACGGTTGCGGGCGATAACCAGCAAACGGTTGTCGTTGATTATTCAGCACCAAACCTTGCTAAAGAAATGCACGTTGGTCACTTACGTTCAACCATTATTGGTGATGCAGTAGTGCGTGCACTAGAGTTTCGTGGTGATAAGGTTATTCGCCAAAATCATATGGGTGATTGGGGTACACAGTTTGGTATGTTAATCGCACATTTAAGCGATAAATTGGCCAGTAACCAAGTCGCTGAAACCGCACTTGCCGATTTAGAGAACTTCTACCGTGAAGCTAAAGTGCGCTTTGACGAGGAAGAAGGTTTTGCTGATAGAGCCCGTGCAGATGTCGTTAAACTGCAAAGTGGTGATGAAGCTTGTGCGACGTTATGGCAGCAGTTTATTGATATATCGATTACTCACTCTGAAGAGATTTACGCCAAATTAAATGTTTCCCTTAAACGTTCAGATATTATGGGTGAAAGTGCCTATAACGATGACTTAAACAATGTAATTGATGAGTTAATGGCAAAAGAAATTGCTGTTGAAGATCAAGGGGCAAAAGTTGTTTTCATTGACGAAATGGCCAATAAAGACGGCGATCCATCAGTATTTATTGTACAAAAATCTGGCGGTGGTTTCTTATACGCAACCACTGATTTATCGGCCTGTCGTTACCGTAGTGGTAAATTAGCGGCTGATCGTATTGTCATTTTCACTGATGCTCGTCAAGCACTGCACTTTAAGCAGGTAGAAATTGTTGCCCGCAAAGCAGGCTTTTTGCCTGACAACGTTGGTTACCAACATTGCCCGTTTGGCATGATGATGGGCAATGATGGCAAACCATTTAAAACCCGTACAGGTGGCACGATTAAACTGGCTGAGTTACTTGATGAAGCCGTTGTTCGCGCAGCAGAGTTAATTAAAGAAAAAAACCCTGAAATTAATGATGATGATTTAAAGGTTATCTCTGAAAAAGTAGGCATTGGTGCAGTTAAATTTGCCGACCTCTCAAAAAACCGTACCAGTGACTATATCTTTAACTGGAAAACTATGCTGAGTTTTGAAGGCGCAACCGCCCCTTATTTACAATACGCTTATTCTCGTATTCAAAGCATATTCTCTAAAGATAGTGCTCAAACCAATACGCTAGTAAGTAATGCCACTATTAATATTATTGAGCCTCAAGAAAAAGCATTAGCACTTAAATTATTACAACTTGAAGATGTTATTGATGCGGTAATTAGTGAATGTACACCTAACTTGTTATGTAATTATCTTTACGAATTAGCCAGTCTTTACATGAGTTTTTATGAAGCTTGTCCTATTCTTAAAGAAGGTATTAGTCATGACGTTAAAGCATCACGTTTAGCCTTATGCCAAGTGATCGCAAATACCTTAAAACAAGGGCTAGATATTCTAGGCATTGAAGTTATGGAACGTATGTAATTTAGCTGATTATCTAACAGATATCTTCATAAGCTTATACTTAAACCCTAGAAGCACGTTTTCCATACCATGGTTCACGTGCTTTTTTGTTAAAGGTTGTTTATTATGGTTTACTTTATTGTGTAATAAATTTTTTAGTGATTTTGTGGTTTCTCGGATAACAGTCGCTAGTGCGACCTATTGAATTTTTATGATTTTCAAGCTAAACGAGTAACTGAGTTGCACCAAAGAAAACACGAGTAACGAATGAAATTTACCGACAGTCATTGCCACCTCGATGACACTGCTTTTAGTGAAATCTTACCCTCATTACTTGAGCAATGCCTGCAGGTTGGTGTTCACCGTATTATTGTTCCTAGCATTGCCCCAAAAAACTTCGATCAAGTACTTAATTTAAGTAAAAACCATCAAAATATTAATACCGCTAAGTCTGTAAGCATATACTCATGTTTAGGCATTCATCCTTGGTTTTTAGAAAACTTAACTGAGTACCATCTCAAACAATTAGCGTTAAAAGTCGAACAACACAAATCGCAAATTATTGCCATTGGCGAAATTGGCTTAGATGGTGCTATTGCCAAAAATGCAGCCCAATATGGACAAACTACAGAGCAAAACTATAACCAGCAAATGTACTTTTTTGATTATCAACTCAATCTAGCTCAACAACATGATTTACCGGTAATTATCCACCATCGACAGTCACACGATAAAATCATCCCCTTTTTAAAAAAGTATCAATTAGCGCGTACCGGTATTATTCATGGTTTTTCTGGTAGTTACCAGCAAGCCAAAGCCTACCTTGATTTAGGTTTCAAATTAGGGGTAGGTGGCACCATAACCTATTCACGTGCAAAAAAAACAATAAACACAATTAAGCGGCTGCCACTAAACAGTTTAGTATTAGAAACTGATGCACCATCAATGCCTTTAAGTAAAGAAGTGCTTACTTCGTCTACGATAACCACTGAAGTCAATACGCATTTACCTACCCCAGCCAACTCGCCAGTGAATATAAAGCACGTGTTTGCTGTGCTAAACCAGTTACGAGCAGAGTCGGCAAAAGAAATAGCTCATCAGCTTGAAGAAAACATTGAGCAGCTATTTTTTCAACACTAACTATTTTGATTTAGCTGAATGAAGTCGATAACCTCTTCGACTGAAACGATTAAGACCACGCGTTAATAAAAAGCCAACAAAACCGGCAAACAACAGCATTAATCGGTTTAACGAGGCTTGTTCTTGATCTGCTTTAGCCAATATTTTAGTTAAGAATGAAGGTTCAATCGTTAGGCGCAAATAGCCATATAAAGAATTATTAGTACCATCAGTGAGCGGAATTTCACCAATAAAAGGGCTTAGCGTTTGCCCTTGCAATAACGTTGTAGCACTTTCTTTATCTTGATTTACTCCGTAAAGTTCATTAATACTTAATGCAGGTAATTGCGCTACAACGTTATTTTGTTGATCAAATTTAACTTCAGCACTCGATACCAGTAATAAGCCTGTGGCGTCATATACATGTGCTTCTTTAACAAAATTCACGCGGGTTAAGCCATCTAAATATTGTTGTATTAAATGTTTTTGCTTAGCTTGATTAGCGCTTTCTAGTTCAAAAATTACCGCGGCACCAGCTATCGCTTGTTGCAGTTGTTGCTTACCAATGAAGATAAAGTGTTTAGTTAAATCGTTTTCTTTCTTTAACGCTATCGCATGTAAAATACTTAACAACGCTATGATAAGTAAAATTGCACTAATTAATTGCAGAATTTTATTATAAATTGGTGATAATTTAGGGTATAAAGGCTGTTCATTTTGCTTCATAGAACACTAGTTATTATTTTAGCCTAATCATAAGACTACTATAATTAGATTATCTACTGATGTGAAGTTTATTATTTACATGTATACCAATACCTAGAGAATTAACGTGTCTAATATAGCCAACTTATTACCCTTATCGCTTGAACAATATTTTGCCCAACACCCTGTTAACGACAAGTTACCTGCCACGTTTTCGCTAAGTGAGCAGCAGCTTAACATAGCCTCCCTTGATGTTGAAAAACTAGCACATGATAAGGTTGTAGAGTTGGTAGTCTTTTCACAACTTACCTTGCAACAATTACTAGTATTACAAGGCTGTGCTCACTTTACAATTAGTGCATTAACAACCATTAACTATCGTAATCAGCAAACCAGTTTTCGTTTTCAAGTACACGTAAATGACTTTGCCCAATCAAGAAAAGCGGTGGCAAAGTATGCATTAGAAAATGGCATTGAAGCGGCTTTATTAACGCAAGTACCAAAATTAACTGAACCCGGTTTATTAGTGATGGATATGGACTCAACCACTATAGAAATTGAGTGTATTGATGAAATAGCTAAACTTGCCGGCGTCGGTATAGAAGTTGCTGAAGTTACCGAGCGCGCCATGCAAGGCGAGTTAGACTTTGCGCAAAGTTTACATCAACGTGTGGCCACATTAGCAGATTCTCCTGAAAGCATATTGAGTGATGTGGCAAAAAATATTCCACTAATGGCTGGTTTAGAAAACTTAATTGCAGAGCTCAAAAAACACCACTGGCGTATCGCCATTGCCTCGGGTGGTTTTACTTACTTCGCCGATCATTTAAAAGACAAACTCAAGCTAGATGCAGCCTTTGCCAATACCCTTGAAATTACCGATGGCAAACTGACCGGTAAGGTTTTAGGCGATGTTGTCGATGCCCAAGTTAAAGCAGATTCACTGGCTATATTAAGCAAAGAATACCAGATTCCTAAAAACCAAACGGTTGCCATGGGTGATGGTGCTAACGATTTAGTAATGATGGCAGCCGCCAGTTTTGGTGTCGCGTTTCATGCCAAGCCTATTGTGCTTGAGCAAGCTGACAGCACAATTAATCAACAAGGCTTAGATTGTTTGCTACATTGGCTAGCATAGTCAGCAGGCTTAGCTATTTATAACTTAGTGATTCATAGCTTAGCCATTCATAACCGAGCTAGGCAATTGAAAGAAACCTGGCAAGTCAAGGGGAAATGTTTATTTCCCCTTCATCAGAAAAACACACTTAACCCTGCATGACAGTTTGGGTTCGCTATAAAAAGAAATATAAAGTCACCACTAATAGTGATCACAATAAGCCACTTTATAAAAACGAGCTTAAACAAAACTTTACCACAGAGCAAGAAAACCAAGCATTTGTCGGTGATATTACTTACATTTGGACAGCAGAAGGTTGGCTCTATTTAGCCGTTGTTATTGACTTGTACTCTCGTAAAGTTGTTGGCTGGAGCATGGGTTCGAGAATGAAAGCTCAACTTGTCTGTGATGCACTAACAATGGCTATTTGGCAAAGAAGCCCTGAGAAAGGACTTATTGTTCATTCCGACCAAGGTGTTCAATACGCAAGTCACCAGTACAGACAATTACTCAATAGCAATGGATTTATTGGTAGTATGAGCAAAAAGGGTTGCTGTTGGGATAATGCCGTTGCCGAGAGCTTCTTTGGCAGCCTAAAGCAAGAGCGTGTTCACTGGAAAAATTATGAAACACGCTATGAAGCACAACAAGATATAATGAATTATATAATCATGTGGTACAACAGTAACCGACTACATTCTTACTTAGGGTATCAAAGCCCTAATGATTTTGAATTGAAAATTAATGAGTTAGAAAAAGTAGCTTAACTGGGGTGTCTGAATTTACTTGACCAGGTCATGAGTTTAGTGGCTGGTTTAACTGCACCTGCATTTGCTTTTATGGGTGTGACTTTCCCCAGGACAGATATGCTATTTATCGCACAATTATGGCGGTCACTATTACCAATAAGTCACTATATTAGCATTCAAATCCAGCAAGTAAATTATGCGACATCATTAACGGCTAGTGTTTCACATTATTTTGCATTAGTTGCCTTTATTGGCTGCTTTTATCTGACCAAAATAATACTGATTGAACGCCAAAAAACACTTAAAGCACAGCCGTTAACTTCAATAGTCGAGTCAACACATAACGACACTACAAGGCCAGATTAATGCACTGGAAAACACTTTTTAATTACGAATTACGTAGTATTTTTAGTAATATTCCTTTGCTGGTAACCGTTTTCGGTGGCATTTTCATTTATTCGTTTCTCTATCCCCTACCCTATATTAATCAAACCCCGACCAAGCAAAATATTGCGATAATTAATTTAGATAATAGCCCTATTAGTCGAAAAATTGAACGCATGGTCAACGCGACGCCGCAGGTTAACATCAGTGAACAGCAATTTACTATTGATCAAGCCAAAGCCCCACTTATCAAAGGAGATATTAGTGGATTCTTGCTGATACCTGAAAATTTTTATAAAGACTTACTCTTGAAAAAAAGTCCTCATCTTGTCTTTGCTGGGAATGCTGCTTACTTTCTTGTCTATGGCTCAATCATTGAGGGACTGGTGCGGTCGGCTTCTACCGTAGTTGCTGAGGTGAAAGTCAGTAAAATGGTGATGAGTGGAGAAAATATCGCGCTTGCTGCATCACAATATACGCCCATCGGCTTGAACCTTAAACCCACTTTTAATCCCAGCATGGGATATATTAACTATATTGTACCTGCTGTGTTTATTTTAATATTACATCAAACATTACTGATCGCAGCAGGTCTATTAACAGCGGGACAATTTGAACAAAAACTTCAACAGCAACCTCCAGCAACAAACAATAAACACTATTGGCTTAATTTTCCTGCCTGGCAAATTTTAATCGTTCGTAGTGTCATCATGTTAGGTATTTATTTACTGTTGAGTTGCTATTATTTTGGCTTCAGTTTTGAATATTACGGTATTAGTAGAAATGCTAATATGGTTGATTTATTAAGATTGACTATCCCCTTTTTGTTGTCAGTTATTTTCTTAGGTATTGTTATTGGCTTACTTATTCCGCGAAAAGAATTAGCCACTTTGGTCGTCCTATTATTATCACTACCCTTGGTTTTTTGTGCGGGTTTTATTTGGCCAACAACCAACATACCAGCAGCTATTAATATAGTTGCTCAACTTTTTCCTTCAACACCGGCCATTAATGGTTTTCTTCGCTTAAACCAAATGGGGGATAACTTTGATAATCTAGCTTCTATTCGAGGTCACCTTGGCTTCTTACTTGTGGCTACGGATTACTATCATTGAGTTTGATGCGAACGAAGCAATATAGCATGAGGCTGTTTAATAAATAGAATAATCTACCGTGATCACGATATAATAAAAGTAAAGCCTAACGCCAAGAAAGAATAACTAGAGCTATTGTTGCTTTAAATAAACTAAACAAATTAATTTTTTGGTTAGTTTTTTAGTCTATATCTAAGTAACGTTTCTTGGGTTACGTCAATAATTTGCAAAAGGCCAGTAACGCTAAATATTTCTTGCTCTAACTGCTTCCCCCGATGAATAGCATAAGCGCTTATGTAAGCTAACTCAGGGGTTAAATGTGGCATATAGGGTTCATCGCTTCGTGATAATTTTAATTGTAAGCAATAGAACTCGCCCTGTTTTAATGATTTTTTAATAAAAAAGTTAGTGATTTCTGGAGTATTTAAGTCACTAGCTTTTCTAATAATAACTGATTTATCAACCTCTTTCTTACTCCAATTAATCGCAACATAGATTAATTCTTCGGCAGCTAAATCAGTAGCTAATAATTTTTTAATATACTGATCAAAACAATGACTTAGTTTAAGGTTACCCAATAAAGGATAAAGATTATAGTAGCCATTACGATCACTCAAACGTTGCATAGCGTTTAGCAGCATATTTCGACTAGGTTGACTATATTCTCCAACAACTAGTTTCTCAAATTTATAGCGGCTACCACTTGATTGAACAATCGCTGATGGTGTTGCCATATTTACCGCATATAAAGTTCTCAAAGCCTCAGATAAACCTGGTGTTAACATGGCATACTCATCAGGAGTTAATTTAGTTTGGTTTTTATCAATTAATAATTTAAAGAATGATCGCCCTATATGTTGATGTTCTTTAACTGAAACCCTCAAATTAATAACATTCTTTTCTTTATTAATTTTTATCACCTTATACGGCAATAATTTCAAATCAAAACTTGAAGTTATTTTTTGTAAATGCGGAAAACTACAATAGACAATATCACCGTTATTAAGTGATGCTGGACTCTCTAAATTAACTTTTAGTCCAGAGACTGAAAAGTCTGCTGACTTTCCTGAACTGTTAATACCCTCACACTCAACATTAACGGGGGTAATATATTTAAAACGCATTTCTTGACGTTGGTGACCAAAAGCCAGAGCAATCTCGTCAACACGTTTTTTATATTTTCCTTGTGTACGACCAAACTTTTTTAAACGTTCTAGATCAATACCATCGTAATCTAAAGATTGGTAGTCAATAATTTTTGAGGCTGAGGTAATATCATTGACTGTAACTACATATGGCAATTTCTCAATGATATTATTCACTTCTTCTGATAGAGGAGGGTTTAAATAACTTTGTTGCTTTGTCATAGCATTAGAGAGCGTATAAGGTGAGTAAGCTTGCTCTTTTTTTAAGCTGTAAAGACCTAACGAAGACACCATAAACGAAGATTGGTTTGCTGCAAAGCCTAAGCATTGGTGAAAAAATTCACTGTCTCCTTTAAATTGTTCTTCATCAAAAATATAAAAATAATCATGATTTTTTGTATTATGAATAAAACTAAAGACTAGCAATTTATTATCTTTTTTATGCTCATTATACAAACGCTTAAGTCTGGCATTATTAAGAAGATAATGGAGCGTAGAATAATTTTTTTTATCTCGCCAATAGTGATAGAGAACTCTGTTATTGGTAGTCGTTAGTACATAACGAGGAGAAATTTCAGATCGCTCATCTACGACGTTATGCGCTAAAAAAATAACTAACTCATTAGTTTTTACTAATGCATATTGCTCTAACGTTCTTGCCTGCAGTGCGTTTAAACTATTATCTAGATTGATTTTATAACGCCGCTTATTGCCTTGAATATAACCACTTAGAAAACGTTCAAAACCATCTTTTTTCAAAACATTTATGCGTTCACAACCAATAATTTGAGTATCCATATCACGAAAAGTATTTTTAACCTGATACTCCAGCGACTGGTTTTTGTTAAACTGGAACTCTTGCTCCAATCCTGTAAAAGCAATTACAATATTATCACCTTCAACTAACTCTACTTGGTCAATTAATTTAAATTTAATCCCTTTAATACTAATATCCACACTATTTGTTGTCAGTGTTTGATTATTTTGGAGTGTCAGGGTTAACACTATAGAAAAGTTCATCCGTTCTGCAACACGATTAGGGTAATTAGTTAAACGTGACATTTTCGCTGGATATTGAAGTTTATCTACACTAGGCTTTTTGATACTTTGGGTAGTAGTTTGTTCATTTTTATAAATATTACGGAAGCTATTTTTAGCATCTTTTACTGATTCATACACACCAAAAGTATAACCTCCATACAATGCCACACATTCTTTAAATACATCAATAGCAACATCATCTAAAAAGTGGCTTTTGCCTTGAAAGTCAAATAACTGGCACTCACCGTCAACTAAGCCTCGTAAATCGATAGCTCGCACACAATCGCCAGCTAAACGCTTTAACTCCATTTTCAACAAAAATCTTTCGTTGTTGCTTAATTGTTTGGTTACAGCGCTAAAACGCTCATCAAAATTAGCTTTTTTAACGACACCACGAAAATCATCAATAATTTTCTGGTGTTTACTAAAGTCTTTATCCATATCGTTATTATTAACGTCTCGTATACTCAATGTTATCGATTATGTATGCATTTATCGATAATTAAAGGCTAAACTATTTACCTATTTAAAGTTAAATTATCACTCAAAATCTATTAATGACAATTTACTCATTCCCATAAAATAGTAAGCAATATTTGTGCCTACCAATAAAGCCTTGCTAACCAAAGTTTTGCTCTGCATTAACATTAACTACGTAGTATAATCAGTGTTATTTTATAAACTTATAGCTTATATGAAGACAGTCATTATAATCAACTTATCATTTAGAGTAGGTAACGAACAATGGCAAAAATAGCAAAAGTACAGTTTGTTTGTACCGACTGTGGCATGAACTTTAATCAATGGCAGGGTCAATGTAAATGTGGTGCTTGGAATACCTTAGTTGAAATGAAAGTACCTAAATCAATAGGTAATAATGCTAATAAGCGTGCAAGTCATACTACCGGTTATGCTGGTTTAATGAGTGGTGGCTCTAAAAAAATTCACGAGATAGAAGCAACCGAAGCAGAAAAGAAAGTAACGGGAATTGGTGAACTTGATCGTGTCCTTAGTGGCGGTGTAACCAATGGCTCGGTTAATATTATATCAGGCGATCCGGGCGCCGGTAAAACTACTTTACTTTCAGATCTTATAGCCCGTATGTCTAAAAATACTGCAGCTCTTTACTGTACTGCTGAAGAATCACTTTCTCAATTTAAAAACCGCGTACACCGCTTAAAGTTAAAGTACAACGAAGATAACTTATACTTGCTAGCTGAAACTAGCGTAGAGTCTATTATTGAAGAGCTTGACACCCATAAGATTAAATTTGCCGTTATTGACTCAATCCAAGCCGTTGTCACTGATAATGCTAATGGTAGTCCAGGTTCACCCTCTCAGGTTAAAAGTAGTGCTCAGGCTTTGACCCAATATTGTAAACAAAATAATGTGACTATGTTTATCATTGCTCACGTCAATAAAAACAATGAAATTGCTGGTCCACAAACCTTAGTTCACATCGTTGATGCCTTGCTTCATATTGACACTAATGATGGTCAAATTCGTACCTTAAGAGCCAACAAAAACCGTTTTGGTGATATTGATACTGTTGGTATTTTTAAAATGTGTGAGCGCGGTATGCTCAGTGTTGATAACCCTAGTGAAATTTTCTTGTCTGGTTCAAGTACTGAATCGCCTGGTTCAACCATTACCTGTATTCGTAAAGGTAATAGAAACCTTTTATTAGAAATCCAATGCCTAACCACAGAAACAGAAGCTGAGTTTCCCCAACGAGTCTGTGTAGGCTTGAACATGAACCGTATAAAGATGCTAACGGGGATATTACGCAAGCACACCAAGACTAAAATATTTCACGATACCTTTTTTAATATTGTTGGTGGTTTAAAAATAGATGAATCAGAAACCTGTATTGACCTAGCACTTGTATCAGCATTACTAAGTAGCCTTAATGATTTTGTTATACCTCGACATACCTGCATCATGGGTGAATTAAGCTTAAATGGTGATGTAAGGCCAATAGATAGTGGGGTACCCCGCGTTAAAGAAGCGGCTCAACATGGTTTTACTGAAATTTATATACCTTTTCGTAATTATCATAAATCGATGGAAGGTTTGGGAGCAAATATCAAAGGTGTTAAAACAATTCACGAACTATTGAGCTTAATTACATAACAAAGTAGGCTATACCCTCAAGTATTTTTAACATAGGTTACACTAATAACTTAACCTCTATTACTCCGATTAGGATATTTATTAAGGCGATTATTATTAGTAAACTCAGCATATATTAGCTGTTCAAATTACGGCTGGGATTTACTTTTGATATATTAGTGATAATGACTTACAAATATTTTATATGTTTGTTAGTAAATCTACTTTAACAGGACTACGTTTGATAAGGTGATGTTTCTAATTATTTTCAATGAGGATAAATATTAATTATATTTAGCCTCATGATGTGATACTAATTTTATCAACTGCACCTTTTATTAATCGAATAACTCAAGTCGTTACTGTATTTATTGATATAGTAATGCTCGTGGCTTTATGACATAAATTAGCGACGCGATTACCGGTAAAAATAAGCTATACAAACCAATAACACAAATTAATAAGATCATCCCCTATGAAATTTACTTTCAACAAAGCACTTTTGGTATTAACTTTTTCATGCTGTTTATCCATTAGCTGGCAGAGTTATGCTGAAACTGACTTGCAAACTGATCCATATATCTCTAACCCATCGCAAAAGTTAACTATAGAGCGTATTTACAGTTCACCTTCACTCAATGGACAAACACCAAAATCACTCAAATTTTCACCTGATGGTAGTCGAGTTACTTATCTAAAAGGTAAAGCTGAAGATTTATACCGCTATGATTTATGGGAATATAATCTAGATACTAAGCAACATAAACTGCTCGTTGATTCACAAATACTTTTTAGTGGCCAAGAAAACTTATCTGATGAAGAAAAAGCACGACGAGAACGGCAGCGTATGTATGGTGTTGGTATTATGGAATATCAATTCTCGCGAAATGGAAGTGCCCTTCTCTTTCCATTAAATGGTGATATTTATTATTATCATTTAGCGACTAAGTTGGCAAAACGTTTAACCGACACTAAAGGCTTTGAAACCGATGTCAAATTTTCACCAAAAGGGAATTATGTTTCTTACATTCGTGAGCAAAATATATATATACGCAATATAGTATCGGGCGACGAGCGCCAATTAACTAAAGATGGTGCGGGAACAATCAAGAATGGAATGAGTGAGTTTGTTGCTCAAGAAGAAATGTCAAGAATGACAGGCTACTGGTGGTCACCCGATGAAAAAAATATTGCTTTTTTACGTGTTGACGAATCGCCAGTACAAACGGTTGTTCGCAATGAGATTTATGCTGAAAAAATTGAATTAATAGAACAACGCTACCCTGCCACCGGTACCAACAATGCTCATATTCAACTTGCAATTACTGATATTAAGGGGAAAAAAACGCGTTTTATTGATATTGGTGATGACCAAGACATTTATATAGCCCGCGTAAAGTGGTTTAATGATAGTAGTCACCTGTCCTATCAGATACAAAGCCGCGATCAAAAAAAATTAATCTTAAAAGCCTACCACGTTAAAAAACGTCGTCAAAAAACCTTACTATCTGAAACATCAGAGCAGTGGATAAACTTACACAAAGACTTAATATTTTTAGACGATAATAAAACCTTTATATGGGCATCTGAGCGTGATGGCTTCAAACACCTTTATCACTATAGTCTCGACGGTAAACTTATTACACAACTCACTCGAGGTAACTGGGTAGTTGATTCAATTGCCAATGTTGACGAAAAAAATAGCTGGCTTTACTTTACGGGTCGTGCCGATACGCCGCTTGAACGTCACTTATATAGAGTTCCTATGAGTGGTAAGTCACCACAACAAGTTGAACGTATTTCACAACGTAATGGATTTCATGGCATTCGCTTTAGCAAAAAGAGTGACACTTACATTGACACCTTCTCTAATATCAATACGCCAACTCAAGTCAGTTTACATGCTGCCAATGGTGAGCATATTATGTGGTTGGCTGAAAATGCTGTCACGGCTGAGCACCCAGTAGCACCTTTTTTCAATGACCTTGTTAGCCCTGAATTTGGGTCGTTAACGGCTGACGATGGTAAAACAGATTTATTTTATAAACTATATAAGCCCAACAATATGCAACCGGGTAAGAAATATCCAGTTATTGTCAGTGTTTATGGTGGTCCTCATGCCCAACGTGTTAAAAATAATTGGCAAGGTGCTGATATAACACAGTTTATGTTGCAACAAGGCTATATTGTTTACCAACTTGATAACCGAGGCTCTAATTACCGAGGTACCGCCTTTGAATTTCCTATATATGAAGAACTTGGTAATATTGAAGTAAACGACCAAGTTACTGGGGTAAAGTACTTACATACCCTGCCTTATGTTGATAAAGATCGCATTGGTATTTATGGTCATTCTTATGGCGGCTATATGGCATTAATGACCATGTTCAAAGCAGGTGATTATTTTAAAGCGGGTGTTAGTGGTGCGCCGGTCACAGACTGGCTACTGTATGACACTCATTACACCGAGCGTTATTTAAACCACCCAAAAGTAAATGCGCAAGGCTATCAAAAAAGTAGTGTTTTCCCCTACGTATCAGGCTTATCTGGGCCTTTATTCGTTTATCATGGTATGGCAGATGATAATGTATTATTTACCAATACCACCAAGTTAATGAAGGCATTACAAGATCAAGGAAAAATTTTTGAATTGATGACATACCCTGGCAGTAAACACAGTATGCGCGGTAAAAAAGTTAAGGTGCACTTGAATAAAAGTATTATGAATTTTTTTGACAGACATTTTAAATAAATCAAAAGGCAGGCGCTAGTCTGCCAACGAAAATAGAAAGGTAAGTAATCATACTTGCTTGCCTTTTTTGTCACTAAACACTAGTTTTCTTGGTTAATAGTTAGCCCCATAGTTGGTGATTATTAAATGATCAATAGGGATATGCTTACATTGTTAACAAGCATTTTCCATGCCTCATTACCATTTAAATCACCTTGTATTTAATTATCAATAAGCCTTATTTTTTTATTGCATTTTTCACTTTTTAGGAGGATTATTAAATTGAAGATAACAATGAGAGGTAAGATTATGAAGATTAAAATTTCTGGACATCATGTCGAAATCACGGAAGGTATCAAGCAATCTATCGAAAATAAGTTTGCGAAAATCTCAAAGCATTATCCGTCTATTTTGACGTTAAATTCAACAATAACAGTAGAGCCCCATCAACAGAAGCTAGAAGTAACCACTTTATACGAAGGAGAAAAAGTAACCGTTAATGCTTCTGATAAACAATTATATGTGGCCATTGCTAAAGTTGCTAAAAAGCTCCAAGTTGCCTTAGCGCGACGTAAAGGGGTTTTGACTGCCAAATTTAATAATAAGTTTGTTGTGCCACAAACAGACTTATATCACTCAGCTTAATTTATATTTGTGCTGTAATACGACAAGTACTCGATTTACAATAAAAGCCACCAAAATATTATATTTTGGTGGCTTTTTCACTATAAACATCAAATTTATTGTAGTTAATCACTTTAATTAACCAGTCAAAACACTGCTCTACTTAGTTTAATACTTAAACATAAAACACGTAAAGACAGTGAAGGTTATAAATAACCACAACATACGGTAAATTAGAAAACCATGGCTAAAGCTAGTTAAAAATAACTTAGTTAATTTTATTCTGGCTCGTAATCTAAGTTTGCCGATAACCATCGCTCTGCTTGCTCTATTGTCATACCTTTACGTGCTGCATAATCAAGTACTTGGTCTTTTGCTAACTTAGCGACAGCAAAATACTTAGATTCTGGGTGCGAAAAATACCAGCCACTCACCGCAGCGCCAGGCCACATTGCATAGCTTGAAGTAAGATCCATATCAATATTTTCTTTTACCTGCAGTAACTCCCACAACAAACCTTTTTCTGTGTGCTCGGGACAAGCAGGATAACCTGGAGCAGGCCTTATACCTTGATAGCTTTCTCGTATTAAGGCGTCATTATCAAGTTTTTCATCGGGTGCAAAACCCCAATAGTCTTTTCGTACTTGCTCATGTAAATACTCGGCACTGGCTTCTGCTAGACGATCAGCAACTGCTTTTAATAAGATTGAATTATAAGCGTCATGATCGGCATCATAAACTTTAACCAAATCTTCAACACCAAAACCAGCTGATACCGCAAACGCGCCAATATAATCGTTAATACCACTGTCAATAGGGGCGATATAATCAGCTAAACAGCGATTAAATTGACCAGAAGGTTTTTTACTTTGCTGGCGAAGCTGATGCAAACGCATCAGCGGTTCATTTCGACTTTCATCGGTATAAAGTTGAATATCATCTTGATTACTGTGCGCAGGAAATAACCCAAACACTGCCCGAGCAGAGATTTTTTTATTGTTGATAACATCATCAAGCATCGCATTAGCATCATTAAAAAGTTTGGTCGCTTCAACACCAATAACGTCATGCTTTAAAATTAATGGATATTTACCCGATAATTGCCATGTCATAAAAAATGGTGTCCAATCGATATACTTTCTGACTAGATTTAAATCAATATTATCAAGAACAGTAACCCCTAACTTATTGGGTTTTTTTGGTGTATGATCAGCAAAACTAATTTGGGTAGCATTTTCTCGAGCGGCCTCTAAACTAATTAAACTAGAACGTGGGCCTTTTTTATAATGACGGGCTCTAACCCTTTCATACTCCTCTTGAGTACTAGCAAAAAAAGCGGCTTTATGTTCTTTCGATAATAAGTTACTCACCACAGACACAGCCCTAGAGGCATTAGAAACATAAACCACAGGATGCTGATATTGAGGTTCAATTTTTACCGCCGTATGTGCTTTAGAGGTTGTAGCCCCACCAATCAATAGGGGTAATGTTAAATTGGTACGTTTCATTTCTTTAGCAACATGAACCATTTCATCTAGCGACGGAGTTATTAGTCCAGAAAGGCCAATAATATCAACCTTTTCTTCATTAGCGACTCGTAAAATATCGTCACAAGACACCATAACGCCTAGGTCAATAATTTCATAGTTATTACATTGCAAAACCACGCCTACAATATTTTTACCAATATCATGTACATCACCTTTTACTGTCGCTAATAATACCTTACCATTGGTAGTTACCTCGGTTTTTCCTTCCTCAATAAAAGGGTTTAAATAGGCAACTGCCTGTTTCATTACCCGGGCTGATTTAACCACTTGAGGTAAAAACATTTCACCAGCACCAAATAAATCACCAACGGTATTCATACCGTCCATTAATGGCCCTTCAATAACATCTAAAGGACGCTTGGCCGCCAATCTTGACTCTTCGGTATCTTCGATAATAAATTCATTAATACCTTTAACAAGGGCATATGATAATCGTTCATTAATGGGTAATTCGCGCCATGACAAATCTGCTTTTGCCGATTGACCACCCGCCTGACCATGATACTCTTGAGCTATATCGAGTAAGCGTTCGGTAGCGCCATCATCTTTATTATTGATGACATCTTCTACTGCTTGCTTAAGTTTTTCAGGCAGATCTGAGTAAATAGCCAGTTGGCCAGCATTAACAATACCCATGTCCATACCATTTTTTATGGCGTAGTATAGAAAGACCGCATGAATGGCTTCGCGAACCGGATTATTACCGCGAAACGAAAAGGAAACATTAGATACACCGCCTGAAATCATCGCGTGTGGCAAGTTTTTCTTTATATCATCAACTGCTTCAATGAAGTCTACAGCGTAATTATTATGCTCCTCAATACCTGTCGCTACTGCGAATATATTAGGGTCAAAAATAATATCTTCTGCGGGGTAGCCAATTTCATCAACCAACATATGATATGCACGATGACAGATTTCATATTTTCGTGCACGGGTATCCGCCTGTCCTTCTTCATCAAACGCCATAACAATAACCGCGGCGCCATATCGACGAAGTAACTCAGCTTGCTGACGAAAGTTCTCTTCGCCCTCCTTTAAGCTAATGGAATTAACAATCCCCTTACCTTGAATACATTGTAGGCCTGCTTCAATAATATCCCATTTTGATGAATCAATCATAATCGGGACTTTGGCGATATCTGGCTCACCAGCGATTAAATTCAAAAAACGCACCATGGCGGTTTTTGAGTCCAACATACCTTCGTCCATATTAATGTCTATAATTTGCGCACCATTCTCTACTTGCTGCAAAGCAACCGCAATGGCTTGATCATAGTTTTCCTCAACAATAAGACGCTTAAACATAGCTGAACCGGTAACATTGGTTCGCTCACCCACATTAACAAATAAACTATTCTCTTCAATGGTTAGTGCTTCAAGCCCAGACAGTCTGCACGCTATAGCTCTTGGTTCAGCCTTTCGGGGAGAAAGTTTAGCCACAGTATCGGCCATACCACGAATATGGTCTGGGGTAGTACCACAACAGCCACCAATGATATTTAAAAAACCTGAAGAAGCCCATTCTTCAACATGAGTATTCATGTCTTCCACAGTAAAATCATACTCACCAAAAGCATTAGGTAAGCCTGCATTAGGATGAGCTGAAACGGCTACATCACAAATCCGACTTAACTCAGCAACGTATTGTCTCAATTCGACTGGGCCTAATGCACAGTTTAAACCAAAAGATACCGGTTTAGCATGGCGCAAGGAGTTATAAAAAGCTTCTGTGGTTTGCCCTGATAAAGTTCGCCCTGATGCATCTGTAATAGTACCTGAAATCATCACCGGTAATCGTTCACCTAGTTGATCAAACACCGTTTCTACTGCAAATATTGCAGCTTTAGCATTAAGAGTATCAAATATTGTCTCTATCAAGATAATATCACTACCACCTTCGATAAGTGCTAGCGTTGATTCAATATAAGCGTCTTTTAGTTCATCAAAGGTAACGTTTCGAAAAGCAGGATCATTTACATCTGGAGAGATAGAGCAGGTTCTATTCGTTGGACCTAAAACTCCCGCAACAAATCGAGGCCGTGCTGGATTTTTTTTAGTATATTCATCTGCAGCGTTACGGGCTATTTGCGCAGCGACGCGATTAATCTCAGCACTGTACTCTTCCATGTCATAATCGGCCATGGCAATGGTAGTAGCATTAAAGGTATTAGTCTCTAAAATATCGGCGCCTGCCTCAAGATACTCTAGATGGATGGCTTTTATGATTTCAGGCTGGGTAAGCACTAACATATCGTTATTACCCTTAACATCGGTATGCCAATCGGCAAACCGTTCGGCTCTGAAGTCCTGTTCTTCAAATTTATATGCTTGAATCATGGTACCCATGGCACCATCAAGAATAAGGATATTTTTTGCTAATTGTTGCTCAAATAAAGCAAAAGAGGGATGTTTTTTCATTTTCAAGTCCAGGAATAACTCAGTGTAAAATAATTTTAGCTGCTATTTCATTAACGTCGCGTTAATATGATCGGCATCTAATTGATAAGGCGTTATTTGATAAACATAATAATTAAGCCAGTTGGTAAAAAGTAAACTACCATGACTTCGCCACGTTCCCTCTGGTTTGTTGTTCATATCATTATCTTGATAATAATTGATTGGCATCTGAGTATTCGGATTTTTTTTCCGATCACGAATAAATTCTTCATGTAATGTCGAGGTATCATATTCAGGGTGCCCTGTAAGGTAAACCTGACGTTTATTCTTACTTGCCGCTAGATACACACCCGATTCGTCGGATTGGGCCACAATATCTAGCGCCTCAATACGTTGATAATCGGCTGGTTCAATATAGCCATAACGTGAATGTGGCACATTAAATTTCTCATCAAAACCGCGGGTTAATGCTTCTTTATTACCTAAGGGATAATGCAGATAAATACCAGACAACTTTTGTTGACGAAGGTGCCTATTCAAACCGTAATGATGATACAAGGCAGCATGAGCTGCCCAACATGAAAACATCGTAGATGTCACATTATTTTCTGCCCAATCAAATACTTCACAAATCTTATCCCAAAAGCTAACTTCCGCATAATCAAGTAAAGCCAGTGGTGCGCCAGTTATAATAAGTCCGTCATATTGCTTGTGTTTAATATCATCAAATAAGCAATAAAAGTTTTCTAAGTGTTCAGTTGGAGTATTTTTAGATTCATTAGCATGGATACGTACGAATTCTACATTAATTTGTAATGGCGTATTTGATAACATTCTCAAAATTTGCACTTCGGTTTCAATTTTATTCGGCATCAAGTTTAAAATAGCTACTTGCATTGGGCGAATTTCTTGATTAGCAGCACGATGCTCTGACATAACAAAAATATTTTCGTTATCGAGTACTGACAGCGCCGGTAATTGATCAGGAATTTTAATTGGCATGATGAAACCTAACAACAAAACAAAAACTTCAAAAAGTTAACCAATGTTACTTTGATTGCTAGATATGTCAACTTCTAAACGTTTAGACGTCTATAACGCTTCATCATTATTTATAAGATAATTATCAAATATTGTACTGAGAAAGATGAATTGGTAAAAAAATCAGTCTAATCAAACCTAACTACACCAGTTTAATTTTTGAAACTGTACTAACACCCTAATAGATAGTTTATTTGATAAGTTCAATGTAAACATTTAGTACCTACAATCAACCAATATTAAGGCCACTATTACCAGGCTATGTATAAGCTAGGTAGAGTAAATAATGAGTATCAAAACCGCTTTATTCAAGCGGGTTAATATCAGCTCAGCTATAAAATAAGCCAATACTTTACAACTATTTTGATTTAATTGACTACTAAGATTAATCTTTAAAGTTGGTAAATTGAAAAGACTGAGCTAAATCGGCTGAACGAACAAGCTGCATAACCGATTGTAAATCATCGCGCTTTTTACCTGTAACGCGAACCTGCTCTCCTTGAATGGCCGCTTGAACCTTAATTTTTTCAGCTTTGATTAGCTTAACTACTTGCTTAGCCATGTCTTGTTCAATACCCTCTTTAAAGGTAATGTCTTGTCCCCAAATACGCCCCGTTGCTGAAGATTCACCAACTGTCATCGCTTTAGCATCAACATTGCGCTTGGTTAATTGGCTGCGTAACATGTCGCACATTTGCTTTAATTGATAATCACCTTCGGCTTTTAATGTAACTTTGGGTTTTTTCCACTCAAAACTTGCTTCAATACCTCGAAAATCAAAACGATTCGTTAGTTCGCGATTAGCATTGTCGACTGCATTTCTTACTTCTTCTAAATTAGTCTCTGATACGATATCCATTGATGGCATAATTTTCACTCTAACCTGTATTATATGGGCTTAATAGGATTATTATACCTTGACTCAGTTACCAAGCAACTAAAGTAATTAATTAGTAATACTAAGGTCTTTAATTAATGAGGAATACAAACTAGGAATAAACTTACTAAGTAAAATCAATAAATTCATGCTAAAGTCTTTATACTCTATGAGTTAGCTGCAGACATCCTTTGAAAGCTCGTCAACATTATTATTTTTTTATCTTTGTTATTCTTGTCTTATTGTTATTACTTTTTGCACATGAATTTCTTCCTAACAATTTAAGACGAAGTATTTTTCAATTTGCAGCGATTGATAAAATTGGCCATATTATAAGTTTTTTTATTTTAACTTGGGTTAGTCACTCTATTATTAAACTTCCTCTTTTATTTTGTGTTTTATTACTTTCTTTTTATGCTGGCTTAACAGAGGTTGGCCAATCATTTTTAAGTTATAGAAGTGGCCAGTTTGGCGATTTTTTTGCTGATATTATTGGTGTACTCTTGTTTGTATTGGTAAAGTTTTTATATCGTTCTTATTTTAAAAAATCTAATATTAGTACTAATAAAAATAATACTTAGCCGTCTTGAAAGTGAGAGATATGGTACTTAAATTAAATAATATCGTTATTGCTGGTCAAGGTGCTATGGGCTTACTCTGGTACCATCATCTAGCACAAAACGTAGGTATAAATAGCTTTAAGAATGTTAGCCTACTCGCTTCTAATCAATCACTTCTAGTAGAGCAAAAAGACCAATATGCACGTTATGAATACTGTTCTTACCAACAAAAGAAAAGCTATTCTTATCCATTAATTTATAGTACAAATCAAGATATTGCTTGCGCTGATATTATTATGCTGTGTCTAAAATCAGTACATATTGCCGAAACGATTAAAAAAATAGCCAAACAAATTAAACCCGATTGTATAGTAATATTAGCGCATAATGGCCTTGGTGTTTTTGATAAGATAGTCAACTGGCTAGATTACCAACAAGTCATTGTAACACTGTTAACGACTCATGGTTGTTTACGACATAGTCCCTTATCTATCGAACACACTGGCTTAGGAAAAAATGACCTAGGATTACTGGCGGGTGATTTAACCTTACTAGAAAGAAATCAATTGACTAAAAAATTACAAGGGGCATTACCAGAGGTGACTTTCCATGAACATATCAAGCAAAAACAATGGCTAAAATTAGCGATAAATTGTGTAATAAACCCTTTAACGGCTATTTATAATGTTGACAATGGCGCATTGCTAAAGAAACAATTTAGCGTTCAAATTAACAATATATTACTAGAAGTCATTGAGGTAAGTAAGAATGAAGGCATACACTTTACCCTAATCGATCTGCAAAATGTTATTAAAGAGGTTACTTTAGCAACCGCTAAAAATTGTTCATCAATGCGCAGTGATATCCTTTCTGGTAAAGTCACTGAGATAGATTATATAAATGGTTATATTCACTTATTAGGTCAATCTAACCATATTGATACGCCTGAAAACACTAAGTTATGGCAACAAGTACGGGCATTAACCACAAGCCCAAGAAGTTAAGCCATATTTTACTGAATGTTGTTATTAAGGCCGATAAACTTTAACGTTATTGAAACCATTATCAATGAGGTACAAGGCTTGCAGTTTACTCATTACGCCATGGTCACAATATAATAAGTACTCTTTGGACATATCTAGGTCTGCAAACTGCGTAGCAAGCTTGTAAAAAGCAATATGCTTAACAACGACCTTGTCTAAAACAAGAGGATTTTCTTCTTCTTCTTCTGGGCTTCTAATATCAATAACAACTGAATTCTCAGGAATATCTTCGAGTAAATCTACCGCATGAATATCTTCTTCGCTTGCCGTACCAATATCACGGATATCGTACATCTGTGTTTCTTTAATCGCCTTATCTAAAATATCAAAATTAAAGTTACGCTCTTCGGCTTCAATCTCTGATAGCACAGCTCTTACTGTAGGTTTCTTAGAAATAACTCCACAGTACTCTGGAATAGTTTTGGCAAACTCTTCCGTACCAATTTCACGCGCTATATCGATAATGTCTTGCTTATCATAAACGGCTAATGGGCGAAGTACTAAATTATCAGTGACTTGGTTTATAATATTTAAGTTAGTCAAAGTTTGGCTCGCTACTTGTCCTAAACTTTCACCCGTTACTAATGCTTGCAAATTACCCTTGTTAGCAATCTTACTGGCAGCTCGCATCATCATTCGTTTTAAAACCACACCCATTTGACTATTTTCTACATTCTCTAAAATTTCAGTAACAACGGCTTCAAAATTAACTGAAAAAAACTTTACCTTATGTGATGAGCCATATTTATTCCATAAATAATAACTCACTTGTTTCACGCCCACTTCATGAGCAGATCCACCTAAGTTAAAAAAACAAAAATGAGTACGAGAGCCTTTTTTAATCATTTGATAGCTAGATACCCCAGAGTCAAAGCCGCCTGACATCAACGAGAGAACATCTTCTTGGGTAGCAATAGGAAAGCCACCCAAGCCATTGTGGCGTTTACTTACAATAAATAGATCTTTGTTCTTAATTTCAATATGAATAATAACATCAGGTTCTTTTAATTTAACGCTGGCTGAA
>Ga0115006_10000033_pt1 | contig 59961 bp, 42 predicted proteins | sample ArcOceMetagenome_3_FD_88943 | JGI IMG/M metagenome (GOLD analysis project Ga0115006, IMG submission 88943) | Marine eukaryotic phytoplankton communities from Arctic Ocean - Arctic Ocean- Svalbard ARC20M Metagenome | ecosystem: Environmental > Aquatic > Marine > Oceanic | place: Arctic Ocean...
AAAGGCAAAGTGAAAACGGCGCAACCGTTAACATCAACAGTGATATCCTTAGGAGTTTCAGGACAATTATCGTCTGCATTTAAAATTCCATCACCATCAACATCATCATCACAAGCGTCTCCAACTCCATCTCCATCTGAGTCAACGGAACCACAATCAAGATAATTTCCTAAAACGAGTGAAGTTCCGGGCTCAAGTTCAATTGATGAATTTTGAGAAAAATCAATAAACTCATTATTGACAAGATCTTTCCATTCTCCACTTATTGGTAAATTAAGTATTAATGATTTTTTAGTTACATCAAAATTTGAAATGACATAAACGTATTTCAAAGTATCACCCGATAAATTATCATTCCAAATACCTATAGTTGGCAGAAGTTTATTTTGATTAAACACTTTTAGTTCATATTCACCTTCAAAAACTGGTTCATTAATTTTAAGTTCAATTATTTTACTCCAGTATTCGTAAATCTCTTTTCGTTTATTTAAAAAAGTCCAATCATCACTCCATTGAGGCTGAGGCTTTGTTGATAGCTTACAGTCTTCACCTCCATATGATCCGTCCTCGCATGTAAAAATTGAGTTTTCCATACCCATTTCTGAAAAGTGCCATATCATTTTTGGGCCTGGAATCAATAAAAGAGAAGAACCTAAAGCTTTCATTCTTTCAAGAGCTATTTCCAAATTCTTTACATCATGGTTAGAATTAGAAGAATTTCCAAAATTTAAATTTTTATACATTATTCGCTCTTCATCATGACTTTCAGCATAAGCAACTAGTCTTTTATCATTAAATCCTCTTGATTTATGATCTGCCCTGGAAATATCAGAATTATCAGAAAAACCCATTGAAAGTTGATTAAACAACGACGTCATTTTCCCCCACATCATAATTCCTTTACCTTCATCAATTCTATAATTAGCCCACTCCTTTTCCTCATTATCACTTCCTAGATGTTCGAAAATGACATAATGATCTGGATCTAATGACCAAGAATAATCTGCATATGATTTTAATAAATCAACTCTATCTTGTTGAAACGAATTAGTACAATCGTAATTATTTTCATCACAATTTTGAGTAAATCCCTTTGTTAAATCCCATCTAAATCCATCAATTTTATATTCATTAATCCAATGTTCTACTACCCTTTTGGTATAATATTGAGTTAGTTCATTTTGATGATTAAAATCATAGCCAACAGAGTAAGTATGTTTTGCAGATTGATTAAAATAAGGATTCTCATTGGATGGTCCTCCCCAAGAATTATTATCTGGATCATCCATCCACATTTTTACTAAGGGACTTCTTCCAAAAACATGATTTAATGCTAAATCTAAAATTACCGCTATTCCGTTTTCATGACATAAATCTATAAACTCTTTTAGCTTATTTTGAGTTCCATAAAACTTGTCCAATGATAAATGATAAGAACTGTTGTAACCCCAACTTTCATTACCCTCAAATTCCATGACCGGCATAAGTTCAATTGCATTTATATTTAAGTTTTTGAAATAATCTATTCTGTCAATCAAATTTTGTAAATTTCTTTCGTTATCAAAATCTCTAATTAATATTTCATAAATAACCAAATCTTCCTTTTTTGGTTTTTCAAAATTTAAAACATTCCAATTGTATTTATCTAGTTGATTTATCAAAGTAAATTCTCCCTTTTGATTTTCAGGAAATTTAGGTAAATCTGGATAAGAATCTAATGGGATATCTGTATCGTCATATGAAGATATAATTACATTAGAAAATGGATCAGCTACTTTAACAACAGTTGGAGAGTCTGAAACTGGAGATTTTGAAAACACTTCGTATTGATACCAATAGTTCTCATTTTCATTTAAATCATTAATCTCTATCCAAAATTTATTGTTTGATGGATTTATATTCATTAATGACTCATTACTTTTTATGTATTGATTAAAATTTCCAAGTACATAAACAAAATCTTTATTTGGTGCATTTAATTGTAAGTAAATTTTTGAATAATTATCATCAATATAATTAATACCATCTTGAAGTTCAAAAGGAGGTTCTTTCTCTTTTGAACTAGGCTCAACAACTATATCAAAATTTAAGTTTATAAAATTATTTAAATCATTAATATCCTTACATAATAATCTTAATGTTGTTGATTCAATCAATTTGAGCCCATCATTTTCCGAATCTGGACCAAAAATATCTTTAGAAAAATTTTTAATATTTAATGATTCAAATAAAACCTGATCCCCATTCATCAAATAATAATTGATTTCATTAGCAGATGAAACAGAAATATTAATTGAACCTTCTCTTTCCAAAATTACTGGATTAATTTTTGGACTATTTATAGTCAAATCAAATCTACCAACTTCGAAAAAATAATCGGGCGTTTTTTTATCTCCTGTTCCATCTTTTGCTTTGGCTAAAACACCAATTTTACCAATCCCCTCATATTGAAATAGTTCTGTTGGTGTAAATTCAAATGAAAAAGTTCCGTCAGAATTCTTAGTCATTTTCATAGATTCTTTTGAATTATTCCATTCACCATTCCAATTAATCTGAGAACTTACCTCTACGTCATTTGAATCAAAAAACCAAGTCCATAAATACACGTCCTGTGTTGACCATTTTGAAGGATCAAGTCCTGAAACACTGATTTTAATTTTTTCAGAGTCATTAAATGGATTTGGACTTGTTGACCATGTTACATTGTCCTGAACTTGAGCTATTATGGAGCTAGATATTAGCGTGAAGAATAATAAAACAAGTTTTTTCATAAATATGAATAAATCTATTCAATCTCTAAAATCAAGGCTGATTTTGCATTAATTATTAATTTTTCTGAAATAGAGATTTTCTTTTTATTTAATACATCAAATGCACTTTTATGATTTTCAATAAGCTCATTAAACCTAGAAGTTGCTAAAGTTTTAGATGAATTATTTCTATTGAATATTACCCAAACCATTTTATTCTCTAAAATTCTAAAAAAAGAATAAATCCCATCCTTTGGAGCAAATTGTATTAGTTTACCATTATGAATTATATTATTATTTTTTCTCCAATTTAAAATTTGTTTAAAAAACTTTTGAGTTTCTAGTTGCTTAATAGATAATCCATCTCCGTTAAATGCATTTATTTTATCTCCTAACCATCCCCCTGGAAAATCAGTTCTAATTAATCCGTGATCACCTGGATTTTCATCGCTGTTCATTAAAATTTCAGTGCCGTAATAAAACTGTGGGATGCCCCTCATGGTACTGTAATAAACAATCCCCATTTTAAATAAATCTATGTCATTCTTAACTTGAGTATAGAATCTGGCCATATCGTGATTATCCGGAAATATTAATAAGTTATTAGGATTAGGATATAAGAAGTCACTTGCTAATACTTTGTAAGGTTTAATAAAACCTTTTCCCCAATTAAAATCGTCTAACAAAGCTTCTGTAAATGATATTTGAAGTGGAAAATCCATTAAAGTTGGTAAATAAGAAACATATCCGTCGTGATTGATTTTATCTTTTTGCCAATAGGAAATAACGATAGGATTCTCAGACCATTCTTCACCAACAATATTAAAATTAGGGTATTCATTCATAACAGCAAAAGTCCAATCTGACATAAAGTCTTTATCAGAATATGGATAAGTGTCTACCCTTATCCCTGAAAGTCCAGCATATTCAATCCACCATAATGTGTTTTGAATTAAATATTTAGACATTTTTTGATTCTTTTGATTTAAATCTGGCATTGTTTCAACAAACCATCCATCAGCATGTTCTCTTTTATCAATTTCAGAGGCATAGATATCTTGAACAGTTTCCCTTGTGTGACTAGTTTGCTTAAATCCAGATTGATTATTAAACCAATCGTCCATTGGAGGGTCCTTAAAAAACCAGTGTTCAGATCCACAATGATTTGGTATCAGGTCCATCACAAGTTTAATTCCCTTTTCTTTTGACTTAACACTTAATTCTTTAAATAATTCATTGGAACCAAATCTAGGATCAACTTTATAGTAATCCGTTGTTGAATAACCATGGTATGATGATTTTTTCATGTTATTTTCTAAAACAGGATTTACCCACACGGTTGTAAATCCTAAATCTTTTATATAATCTAAATGATTAATAACGCCTTGAATATCTCCACCATGAAGTCCTCTATCATAATCTCTATTTGGACGTTCATACATCTCTTTTATATCATCATTTGATGGATCACCGTTTGCAAATCTATCAGGTGTTATTAAATACATCACATCTGAATTATTAAAACCTTCAACATTTGATGCGTTTTTTTCTCTTTCTAATAAAGAAAAAACATACTTATCAACAATAACTTCACCATTATAAAAATCTATTTCAATTTCATCTGGTTCAGCATTCTTTAAAATTGAAATGTTTAAAAAAAGATAATTTTCGTTTTTTACTTTATCAAACGAATTGAGTTTTATGTTGGAATCATCTATTTTTGGCACTAAATCAGTAATTGATTTTCCATACACTAACAGCTCTAGGTCATTAGTTTTCATTCCAACCCACCAATTTGGAGGCTCAACTCTTTCGATTAAATCAGAAAGTTGAATATTATCGTTTGAAATAAAATCCTTTTTTTCTGTCTTACATGAGATTGTAATTAAAAATATAAATACTATAAAGTTTTTTTTTCTCATATTACTGTTCTTGTTTAAATATTTGTTTGTAAACTTCTCCTCTAATTTCATTATCTCTACCATGTCCAGCCTTTGGTGTTTCAAACATTTGTGTCATTATCAGTCCAACGAAATCACGCTTAGGATCAATCCAAAAATGTGTACCCTCATAACCTCCACCAGTCCATAAACCTTCATCACCATATCCTTTATCTTTATTTAAATCACTCGTTACCCATAAATTATAACCATTGTATCCGTATTCATTATCTAATTGTGTATGGGGAGCATATATTTCTTTTACTGAAGATTCATTTAAAAATCTATGTCCATTTAATTCTCCATGATTTAATAGCATTCTTAAAAAATCTGAATAACCATCAGCTGTTCCAATCATTCCTTCTCCTCCCAAAAATAACTTGTTTCCGGAACCATATCCTGGAACATATGAACCCATAATATCAAGTTCTCCCTCATTAGCTAATCTTATTATAGAATCGACACCAGAGAAAACTGGCAATAATTGAGTATCAGAATTCTTATTATACTGCAGACCTTTAATATTCATTGGTCCAGTTATTCTATTTTTTACAAGATTGTCTAAACTTTCGCCTGAGGCTATTTCATTAACAAGACCTAAAACTGTTGTATTAAGACCGTAAAAATCTTTATTTCCAGGATGATCAATCAAAGGGAGTTCAGATAATTTCTGTATCAGTTCATTGGAGTTTTTGGATGCAGCTAAATTTTTAGAATCTAAAGCATTATCTAAGCACTCAATTCCTGTTGTAGAATAATAAAAACCTGCTTGGTGATTAATCAATTGCAAAACAGTCATTTCAGAATTACTTTCAACTAATTTTATAGGACAAGGGTTTTGTAGTTCTAAATTATCATTTCCAAGGGTTTGACCGTAACTAGTTAAAGCTTGATCATTATTTGATAATGCAACTTTTAAATTACTAAATTCAGGAATATATTTAGAAACAGGATCATTAAGACTTAATAAACCATCCTCAACTAAATCCATGGTTAAAGAAATAGTTACTATTTTACTCATAGACCAAATCCTAAACCATGTATTTTCATTAATATCATGGTTTGGAACAAGATCATTGTCTTTATCGCTATTTTGATATATTGTGTTGCCATTTCTGTCTTCTAACCTAACAAGAAGAAGAGCCTGGGAACCGTTTTCAACATATTTACTTACTAGTGAATCTAAAGATTTTGAATCATAAATCAGTGATTCTTTATTATTACACGAATTAAAAGAAAAAAGTAAGAGTAAAAGAAATAGTAAATTTTTCATAATAATTATTTTATTTGGTTTTTAACCCAATTAAATTCAGCATATTCTTTGGTTTTATTTCCATTACTTGTAGCATACAAACCTAAATTAGTTCCAATATAACCTTTGCATAAAACTAAATTAGCTTTAGTTTCCGAAAATAACATAAAGGAATTACCTCCATCAATTGAATAATGATAAGTATACTTGTTGTTTTTTGAAAGGATTTTTAAAACTATTTCATCGTTATATTTAATTGGCATTGACTTAATAGTTCTCGATTCACTTTCCCTGGGCTTTACTATTAAAACGAGGTTAGTTTTTTTATTTTCTTTTTTAATTGTAAAATTTATGTAATTATCATCTTGAGAAAACATACTTAAACCAGATTCAGATAAGTTGTTTTTAGGCTTAAAATTCATACTTGCAGAATACTCAAATTCAGTTTCCTTTTGCCTAAATCCCATTAAACTATACTGACCTCTTAACTTAAAAGTTTCAGGACTAAGGTTTAACTTAAGTTTTTTATTTTTAGAATCTAATACATAAGTGTTTTTTCTAGGTACTCTTCTAAAATTCCATTGTAAATCAAGTGTATTAGAACTAAAGTCATCGTAAAAAGAATTATTGACATATTGTTTTTTTTCGATAAATGGGACTGGAGTAAATCTCTCTATTTTTCCAGTTTTTGGAGCTACTACTGGCCATTTAATAATAACAGGTTCCCATCTACCCTCTTCAACTTCAACCCAATTATCCCATGCCTCTTCCCATGAAACTGGCATTAAATGAGTTTCTCTTCCCATGTTACTAGTAGCATCCATTTCATTTCTTATGCCTAAGGAAACCATATACCATCGACCGTCCTTTAACTGAACTAAATCAGCATGACCAGTGCTATGTACCCAATTGTTATTAGATAAATGTCTAGAGGTTAGTATTGGGTTTTTAGGATTAGAATCGTAAGGACCTTCAATGTTTTCACTTGATGCTATCATTACAGCATGATTGTAAGAGGTTCCTCCTTCAGCTACCATTAAGTAGTACCGATTATTTTGTTTATAAATGTGAGGACCTTCTACACAACATCCTCCACATGCACCAGTCCAAATAGAAAACCTATCACCTGTTAATTTCCAGCTATTTAAATCTAGTTCTTGAATCCAAATTTCACCTATTCCATTTTTGTTTGGGTTTCCAGTATCATGAGTTCCTACGAACCATACTTTACCATTATCATCAAAAAAAATATCTGGATCAATCCCAGGAGCACCTTCAATAACGTATGGGTCTGACCATGGACCAGCTGGATTTTTAGCAGTTAATATGAAATTAACCATTTCAGTAGGTTTAGATTTATCTTCAGGTGAATACACATTTGTTACAACGATATAAAAAAGTCCATCATGATATCTAATTGATGGAGCATGAATACCACCTTGCTGCTGAACATCATACAAATTAACTTCATTAATTGCTTGACTAGGTCTATCAATTCCATAACCTATTAATTCCCAGTTAACCAAATCTTTACTATGATGAATAGGAAGCGCAGGAAAATACTCAAAAGAAGAATTTACAATATAAAAATCGTCATCGACCCTTACAATAGACGGGTCAGGATAACCGCCATTAATTACAGGATTAATAAAAGTGTCTTGTGAATAATTACTATTTAAAGAAATTATTAAAATAAAAAAATAATATATAAATGATTTCATAATTAAAAATGAATAAAAAAAAATGGATTATCAAGCTGACAACCCATTTTTTAATAAATCGAAAACAAACTTATTTTACAGTTAATGTATATGTTCCGTTAACTGTATCAAGCGCCATGTCATATGTTCCAGCAGTCACAGAAATATTCGCTCCATTAGCTTCATAAGTACCATCAGCTCCGTTATCTCCTACGTTTACTCCCCATGCATCATCTTGTCTGAATTTTATTTCACCATCATTTAAAACTACGTCTTTGACTATATAAACACCATCATTACATGGGTCAGGCATTAATTTCACATCCTCAGCAGCTCCCCAACCGTTTAAAGTTGCGCTACCAACTACTCCCCATACAGTTCCTGCAGGCGTTATAGTTATAGTAAAATTAACAGCATCAAAATCAATAATATAATGACCTGCGGAAATAGTAATATTAGCTCCATTTTGCTCTAATGTTCCATCAGCTCCGTTATCTCCATAATTAAGCCCCCATGCATTATCCTCACGAATTTTAAATTCACCATCATACAAGGTAGCAACAGCTCTAAACATTCCATCTTGCCCATTACTTAAAAATGGAACATCATTTCCAGCTGCAAATCCTCTATTTGTTCCACCCCATCCGTTAACAGCACTTCCAACAAGTCCCCAATTACTTAAAGCAGCATCCGTGCAAGCCCCAACATTTTCAAGAACTTCGATATTCATTGAAGCTGTTTTAGAAACAGTAGATGACTGATTTGCACCAGATGAGGAAGTTCCCGCATAAGCAGTAACTCTTGCATAAACCATTCCTGTATTATTTGGTGAACCATCACTAAATGTTGTACTAGGATCGTCGTCTAAACCTAAAGTTTCAGCAAATTCAAGCATTGAACTTACCTTTAATCCTAAATGATTATTAGAAGTATCTCCTGAACTCATATCTATAGTGGAAAAATCACTGTTTGTTGAGATGTCAACTACATAAGTTACAGTAGTAGGCGCATCAAAGTCTGGAGCATTCCAAACTAAACGTTCTGAAATATTATTTGATGTTTGTTGAGATATTTTATAAACATCTTGAAATTCATTTTGGAATTTAACCTCTTTCTGATTTATAGCAGTAAAGATTAAATAATCTTCTTTTTCACAAGAAGAAATATTTACAATTAAAAATGTAAATAATAATAGTTTACTAAATTTTAATATAGTTTTCATAATTAATAATTTGGATTTTGAGTTAAGTTAGTATTCACTAGAAGTACAGCTTCTGGAATAGGGAATATTCTTCTATAATCGTCAGAAGCTTTCCCTTTAGCAGCTCCTGCTTTAAATGGCCACATATAATTAGATGTAACAAATTTATTGTGTCTAATTAAATCTGATCTTCTTTGGCCTTCCCAATACAATTCTCTTGATCTTTCGTCTAACACAAAGTCAACCGTTAAATCAGAACTTGTAATTGTTGGGGCACCAGCTCTAGACCTAAGTTGATTTATCAATCCTGCAGCAGTGTCTAGGTTACCTCCACCTTTTACAGCAGCTTCAGCATAGTTTAAATAAACTTCTGCTAGTCTAATTATTGATAAATCTGTGTCAACATGGTCTCCTGAAGAGTCAGATCCGGCAGCTCCAGTCACATCAACATTTCTAAATTTAGTAACACCATAACCTTCCTTAAAAGGAGCAACTTTTTCCATTTCATAGTTTTGTCCATCTGTATGAAACATTGCTCTTGAATCAGACCAAGCAGTAGGATGTCCATCAGAATTTGATGCTGTTACTGAGTATTCAAACTTATCAACTAAAGCTTTTGTAGTTCTAAGACCTCCCCATCCTCCATTAACTCCAAAGATCGAAGGATTCATTGAACCACCAATTGGTGCATGAACCATAAAAGTTCCACCACCCCAATTTTGACTATTTAATCCATCAAATTGAACTACGAAAATAAACTCATTTTGAGATCCGTTTTTATTGTTATCTGCTAAAAATAATTCATCATATGCAGAACCATTTCCATTTCCATCACTAGTGTTCAGAGAATATGAGCTAGAAATTGCCTTTTCAGCGTTAGTTATAACTTGAGAACTCATGTCAGATCCAATATATACAGGTGCATTTAAATAAAGTCTGGAAAGTAATGCCCATGCTGCAACTTTATCGACTCTACCGTATTCATTAGATCCTGAATCTGCAAGTGTTGAACTAATTTCATTAAGTTCTGTTTCAACAAAAGAAAAAATCTCTTGTCTATTGCTTTGTTTTGGAAGTTCAGAAGTTACTTTGGTTACCAAAGGAACATTAGCATACATGTCCATAAGTTGTAAGTATGCATAAGCTCTTAAAAATCTAGCTTCAGCAACAAAATAAGAAGCCTCATTATTACTGGAAGCTAAATCAGCAGCGTTTTCAATGAATGAATTAGAAAAAGAAACAACTTGGGCTAACCTAAAATACATGCCCTGAGTCCAAGGATTGTTTATATCCCAAGACATTTCATGAATATTAGGTAAACCTGGGTCTCCCCAACCTACAACTGCCTCATCAGTACTACAAACATTAAGTGTATATAAAATTCTTGTATACTGAGAAAATCCTTCATCAATTAGACTAGGATCAATATCAGGATCTCCTGTTGGACCTACCTGACCAGTAATAGCTAAACTAGCATACACTTTCGCAAGTGCTCCTTTAGCTGAATCAACATCTTTAAAAACATCAATTTCGGTAAATAAATCAGGATCCGTTGGGAATTGATCTAAATCAGCATGACACGATACTAGTATCATTGAAGTTAAAGTGAATAAATAAAATATTTTTTTCATAGTTATAAGATTAAAAATTAATATCAAGTCCTAAAGCAATAGCTCTTGACCTTGGATAAAAGTTACTATCTATACCACCTGTGATTTCAGGATCTATTCCTTCATATTCTGTGATGGTAAGCAGATTATCTGCACTTATATATAATCTCATCGGATTATTGTCAATTACATTATCAACTGTCCAACCTAATGTAACATTGTCTAATTTAAAAAAAGAAGCATTCTGAATATGATGATCACTTAGACCATTCTTATCAGAAAAATACAAAAACCCTGTATCTAAATACGATGTGTGAACATTTGATAATCTACCCAGATTCCATATTTGATTTTCAACTGAAGCAGCTTGCATTCTATTAGAACTATAGTTTCCTATACTAGCTCTTGAGGCCATGCTTAAATCAAAATCCTTATATGTAACTGAAGCTGTTAACCCCATTAATATATCGGCATAAGGGTCTTTATAAGTATACCTATCATCATTATTTATTCTTCCATCACCATTTAAGTCAGCATACGAACCTTCAATTGGCCTTCCTTTATGATCATATATTTGTTTGTAAACATAATATGAATAAGGCGCTTTACCTGTTTCATGTTTTTGTAAAAAAGCACCAAAACCAATTCCACCTACATTTTGATCATTATCAAGTCTTGTGATTTTATTATCATTTACAGAAATGTTATAACTCAAATCAAATTTTAAATCATCAGATTCATACAAAGTAGAATTTAATTGTAATTCAATTCCTTTATTTTCCATATCACCAATATTGGCATCAATAGTTGTTCCAAAGTTTGTAAATGGATCGATAACTGCAGTAGCAATTAAATCATTGGTCTTTTTAATATAGGCATTTAATGAACCATTTAACTTTAAGTCAGAAAATATAAAATCAATACCAAAATTAGCAGTTTGACCAACTTCCCATCTTAGGTTCTTATTAATTGGTGCTGGTCTGTAAGTTGAATAGAAAGAATTTCCAAAACCATATTTAGATTTTGAATCACTACTAACATATCTGGTTAAAAAATTATAATCTCCAAGACCATTAACGTTTCCTACTTCACCAAATCCAACTCTTAACTTTAATTTATCGACTCCATCGTCATAAAAGTTCCAAGCTAAAGCAGCAGAAAAAAATTGACCCCATCTATCGTTAGCAGGTAATTTAGAAGATGCATCTGCTCTTATAGTAGCTGTAAGCAAGTATTTTTCATTAAAAGAATAATTAATTCTTCCAAAATAAGAAAGTAAAACATTTTTTGATGTATCTATATATGAGTTTGTAGTAGAAGAACCATTATTAACTGAACCATCTGTATTTAAATATTCGACTGATGCTGTACTTGAATTATCATATTCAAAACTCTGATAAGAATGACCAGCAGTAACAGATAAATTAGATTTTCCGGATTCTAAAGCATAATTTAAATAGGCGTCAAATAATAAATTAGTACTTTCATTTGAGTACATATTATTACTTCCGTTAAAACCTACTGCATCAGTTGGCATGTTCTTATCTTGAGAACTAAAACCTTCTCCTTTAGAATTATCATATCCAGCATTCACAGTTGCAATTAACCCATCAACTGGAAGATCATAGTCTAATTTTAAATTAGTAATGATTCTATCAACTGTTGACTCATCATCACTTAAATTTAATAAAGCCAAAGGGTTTGTTGGAGATAATGCTAGTTTTTTCCCAGTTGAATCTGTCCATGAATAATAACCGCCAAATACGTCAGGATTTGATCCATAAACAGGTTTTGTTGGATCAAAAAACACAGCTGATCCAATTGCTCCTCTGTTAGCAAAGTCATTTTCACTTCTAACAACTCTAACATTAACATTAGCTCTTAAATCACCATCTAAAAAGGATGGAGCAATATTGAATGATCCTGTCATTCTATTAAAATTATCACCCATCAAGATTCCGTCTTGATCAGTATATCCTAATGATGCCCTAAAAGGCATGTTTAATAGTCCACCTGAAACTGAGAAGCTATTATTTTGAGCTCTTGCAGTTTCATATATTTCTCTTTGCCAATCTGTATCATATGATCCAAGCCTAGAGATATAATCTGAAACACCAGTTGCTTGAACAGCATATTTAAATTGTGATGCGTTTAATACATCTACAAAATCAATTGGTGTAAAAGAGGATGATCTTGAACTAAAATTAAACTTAAGATCTCCTGTCTTACCTTTTTTAGTTGTAATTAACACGACTCCGTTTGCTGCTCTAGATCCATAGATAGCGGTGGCAGATGCATCTTTTAAAATACTTATTGCTTCGATGTCAGAGGGATTAATAGCGTTTAATGGACTTCTAGATCCGCCAACTCCACCTGCATCTAAAGGAATTCCATCAACAACATATAATGGATTAGAATTAAGATTTAAAGATCCTATTCCCCTGATTAGAACATTAGAATCATCTCCAGGCGCACCACTATTTGAAACAATAGAAACACCTGCAACTTTTCCTCTAATTAATTGTTGAGGAGATACTACGGAACCTTTTGCGAAGTTCTTTTCAGTAATTAAATCTACAGCACCAGTTAAGTCTTTCTTTCTAACTGTTCCGTAACCAATTACTACAACTTCGTCTAACTCAGAGTCAGATTCTGTCATTTTTACATCTTGATTTGTTCCATTTACAGTTAATTCAACACTATCGTATCCGATATAAGAAAAAACTAAAACTTGACCATTATCAACATTGATTTGATAATTACCGTCAAAATCACTCGAAACTCCAACATTTGTTCCTTGTATAATTACATTAACACCAGGTAAAGGAGTACCTGAACTATCTGTAATTAAACCCGAAACACTTTGTTGTGCAAAAACTCCCAGTGAAAGGAAAAGCAAAAAAAGAATTTGAATTTGTTTAAAAAATTTCATCATATTTTTGATTTTTGTTTGGTTAAAAAACCTACTTCTCGTTAACTAATTTATAATATTTAAAGTCCATGAACAAGAAAGATTTATATAAAAACCAACTATAACGTTATAGCTAACTAACTACAACGTTATAGTGTTAATAACTTTATTTTTATCAATTTAACAAAATATACTGTTTATCTTTGTTTAAAATTTAATTTTTTGTATTTAAATTTAGTAAAATGATTAGACGTATAACTCTTAAGGAAATTGCAAATGAATTAAATGTTTCTATTTCTACGGTTTCTAAATCATTGAAAGATAGTCACGAAATTGGTATTGAAACTCGAGAAAAAATCAAAGCATTTGCAAAAGCACATAATTATCGTCCTAATAATATTGCTCTTAGTTTAAAAAACAGAAAAACTAAAACAATAGGTGTTATAATACCTGAAATTGTACATCATTTTTTTTCAATAGTAATTAATAGTATTGAAAAATTTTCAACTGAAAATGGTTATAATGTAATTATTGCTGTTTCTAACGAATCTTTTGAAAAAGAAGTTTTAAATATGGAAACTCTTGCCAATGGACATATTGATGGAATAATTATGTCAATAGCAAAAGAGACATTAAAAAAACAAGATTTTCATCATATAAAAGAAACTATTGATTTAGGGATTCCGGTTGTTCTTTTTGACAGAGTTATAAATGATGTTAAATGCGATAAAGTTATTGTAAACGATAAACAAGCTGCAAAAGAAGCAACTCAAGCTCTAATTGATGATAAAAGGAGTAATATTCTTCTTATAACTTCTGAAGACTATGTAAGTGTAGGAAACCTTAGAACAGAAGGATATTTAGAAGCTTTGAAAGATAATGACATTATCCCTGACAGTGATTTAATTATAAAAGTTAAAGATAAACATGGAAGTCAATTAGAAATGTCTTTTTTAGAAGATGAGCTGGAAAAGCTTCTTAAATTTAAAAAAATTGATGCAATTCTAGGTGTAAACGAAATTTATGCAGGCTCAGCTTTAAAAGTACTTAAGAAAAATAAAATTTCTGTTCCAAATGAAATTGCAATAATATCATTTACAGATGGAGTGATTTCCAGATATTCCTCTCCCACTCTATCTACTATTAGTCAACATGGTGAAATCATGGGTGAAAGAGCTGCCAAGCTTTTGATAAATAAATTAACTGGGGCTACCAACAGTAACGAACACAAAACAGAAATCATTAATTGTTCATTAATTAAGAGAGAGTCTTCTTGATTAAACTAGTAATTACACTATAACGTTATAGTAGATTTTCAAATTATTTATAGAAATAATTTTAAAAAAACAATATATTAGCAACTTAAAATTATAAATCTACTTCTCAATTTATTTATAGTTTTTAATTTATTTAAGAAAACCTCCTTAGGTAAATATCTCCTATAAATACATAACGTTTAATAGACACTTTGTTTATCAATTTTTTATTTTAAAACATGAAAAAAAAGTTAGGCTTTTGGGAAATATGGAACATGAGCTTTGGATTTTTAGGAATTCAATTTGGATTTGCTCTTCAAGGTGGATTTATGTCTAGAATTTTTCAAACTTTAGGAGTAGAAGAAGCTAGCATTCCTCTTTTATGGATTGCCGCTCCTTTAACAGGATTAATTGTACAACCAATAATAGGTTACTTAAGTGATAACACATGGCATCCTGTTCTTGGGAGAAGAAAACCGTATTTTTTAATTGGAGCAGTACTTAGCTCTGTAACTTTATTTTTCGTTCCTTATTCATCAACTCTGTGGATGGCTGCTGGTTTTTTATGGATTCTTGATGCATCAATAAATATAAGTATGGAGCCATTTAGAGCTTTAGTTGCTGACAAGCTTCCAGACTCTCAAAGATCTTATGGATTTGTGACTCAAACATTAATAATTGGTATAGGAACTTGGATTGCTAGTAACTTACCATATTTTGTAAGTAGCTTAGGAGTAAGTGATGTTGCTCTTCCTGGTGTAATTCCTGATTCAGTAAAACTTGCGTTTGGAATTGGAGCATTTGTCTTTTTATCATCAATATTATTTACAATTTTCACAACCAAAGAATACCCTCCAAAAGATTTAAAAAAATTTAAAGAACAACAGGGCAGAAATTTCAAATCTATGCTAAGTGAGTTTACTAAACATTTTATTGAAATGCCATTAACAATGAAAAAACTAGGGTTAATTCAATTTTTTAGTTGGTTTGCATTTTTCACTATGTGGAGTATGGCTAACCCTGCTATTACTGAACATGTATTCAACGCTCCTATTCCAATAATGAGCGATTTTGATTTAACTAATAAAGTTGAATTATCTCAATATAATTCTGAAAACTTAAATTTTCAAAAAGCTTCAAATTTGACTGGATCTTATATGGGAACATATGGGCTATCTTCAATGTTATTTGCATTAATATTAACACTTTATACATCAAAAAAGATAATAAACAGAAAACAAATACACCTTTGTTCCTTACTTGCTGGTGGAATTGGCTTTATATCAATGTATTTTATTTCAAACCATAATATGCTGTTGTTTTCTTTTAGTTTGATTGGAATATCCTGGGGAAGTATTTTATCTATGCCTTATGCGATGTTATCTAGTTCGGTTAAAGAAGAAAGCATGGGTACGAGCATGGGGATATTTAATATGTTCATTGTAATTCCTCAGATAATAGCAGCTATTGGAGGTATAAATTTATTAACCAACTTGATTGGAGATAAAGCAATTTTTTCGATGGTTGTTGCAGGTCTATCCTTGATAATCGCGGGACTATTAAACCTTCTTATTACAGATAAAAAAACAATTAGTTATTAGTATGAATAATATGCCAACCTTTATATTTGATTTAGATGGAGTTATAACTAATACTGAGGATTATCATTTTGATGCTTGGAAGTCAATTTGCTTTAGCTTAAACTATGATTTAAGTGCTGAAAAAAATGAAGAATTAAAAGGAGTTAGTAGATCAGAATGTTTGGATAAAATTTTGAAATGGGCAAACTTAAATATTAGCTCAAAAGAATTTAACGAAATTTTAAAGAAAAAAAACAATCTTTATTTAAACAAGATATCAAATATTGACTCTTCAAACATTATAAAAGGAGTCTATGATTTTATAGAAAATGCCAAAAAACATAATCACTTAATTGCGTTATATTCATCAAGTAAAAATGCAAAATTTATATTAAAAAAACTTAATCTTTACTCCTACTTTGATGCTATTATTGATGGCAATAGCGTTAAAGCTTCAAAACCTGATCCAGAGGGATTCATTTTGGCTTCAAAACTAACAAATTCAAATCCAAAGAACTGTGTTGTTTTTGAAGATTCAGAAGCAGGTATAATTGCTGGAAATAAAATAAATATGACGACTATTGGCATAGGCAAATCAAGTAAATTAAAAATTGCTAATAAAGTTTTTGAAAAGTTTGAGGAAATAAATTTAAATGATTTTAAATAATGCTTAAATACAAATACGTCTTAGATCCTTGGTCTATAATTGAAAATAAATTTGATTCATCAAAAATGATTGATTCAGAAAGTATTTTTAGTTTAGGAAATGGAAAGATTGGACAAAGAGGAAATTTTGAAGAGGACTTTTCTAATAACAAAACTATTGGAAACTATATAAGTGGGATATATTTTCGTGATAAAACAAAAGTCGGATGGTGGAAAAAAGGATATCCAGATTATTTCGCTAAAATGGTAAATTGTCCAAATTGGAATAAAATAAGAATAACAATAAACAACGAAGTTTTAGATTTAAATAAATGTGAAATTCTTTTTTATAACAGAGAATTAAACATGAAAGAAGGATGGTGTGAAAGAAAAGCTTTAATCAAAACAAACAACTCAGTAAAGATAGAAATTCAATCTAAAAAATTCATTTCACTGAAAAGAGAAAATATAGGTGCTATTAACTATAAAATTAAAGTTTTTGACAACAATATTAAAGTTAAAGTTCTTCCATGTATAGATATAAATATTAGGAATAACGACTCTAATTGGAATGAACCATTTGTAACAACAATTAATTCAATTTCAAAAAATAATTTAGGCATAGTTAATTCTAGTATTATAAATTCAGAATTTGAAATATCGACATTTTTCAAAACATTTTACTCAATTAACAACAAAAAAATTGATGCGAATTATTTAGAAAGCAATGATAAAAATTTAATAGGATGTTCTAGTGAATTTTTATTAAACAAGAACGACGAATTAACACTTTTTAAAGTTGGTGGTTATGTGAATTCAAATGATTCAGAGAAAGAATCTTTTAATGATATAATTAAAAAAGAATGTGATAATGCTTTAAAAGCTGGGTTTATTGATTTATGTAAAGAAAATATAGCAGAATGGAATAAAATATGGGAATGTTCAGATATAGTAATTAATGGAGATGTTAAATCTCAACAAGCAATTAGATTCAATATCTTTCAATTAAATCAAACTTTTAACGGAAATGACCCAAGTTTAAATATTGGACCAAAGGGATTTACGGGAGAAAAATATGGAGGAGTGACCTATTGGGATACTGAAGCATATTGTGTGCCATTTTACTTAGGAACTAAAGATACAGATGTTGCTAAAAACCTTCTTAATCAACGCTATAATCAACTTGAAAACGCAATTAAAAATGCAGAAAAAATAGGATTAAATCACGGTGCTGCACTATATCCCATGGTTACTGTAAATGGAGAAGAATGTCACAATGAATGGGAAATTACATTTGAAGAAATTCATAGAAATGCAGCAATTGCACAAGCAATTAAAAAATACATAACCTTCACTGATGACTTTGAATTTTTAGAAAATAAAGGGATAAAAATATTAATTGCTATTTCAAGGTTTTGGAAACAAAGAGTGAACTTCTCTAGTTTGTTAAATAAATATGTAATTCTTGGAGTTACAGGTCCAAATGAATATGAAAACAACATAGATAATAATTGGTATACTAATTACAGTGCAAAATGGTGTTTAAAATATACAATCTACCAACTTTCAGAAATTGCAAAAAGGAGTAATAGAAGTAACGAATTTCTTTATAAAGAAAACGGATTAAGTAGAGATGAAATATCAAGCTGGAAAAAAATCATAGAAAACATACACTTACCTTATTCAAAAGACTTAAACGTATTTATTCAAAATGATGGATTTTTAAATAAAGATTTAAAACCAATTAATTATATTCCTCAAAGTCAAAGACCTATAAATCAAAATTGGTCTTGGGATAGAATTCTTAGATCACCTTATATTAAACAAGCAGATGTATTACAAGGTTTTTATTTTTTTGAAGATGATTTTTCTAAAACTGAATTAGTAAATAATTTTAAGTTTTATGAACAATTTACTGTACACGAATCATCACTCTCAGCATGCATCCACAGTATTTTAGCTTCAAAAATAAATAATATTGATAAGGCATATGATTACTTCATTAGAGCAAGTAGATTAGATTTAGATGATTACAATAAGGAAATAAAACAAGGCTTACATATTACTTCTATGGGAGGTTCCTGGATGAGCATTGTTGAAGGGTTTGCTGGATTAAGGATTAAAAATGATAAAATTTATTTTGATACAAAAATTCCTAAACAATGGGAAAGCTATTCCTTTAAAGTCAATATTAAAAATAGAAAAATTGAAATAAAAATTGATCAAAAATCAACTTCAGCAAAATTAATAAGTGGGGATAAAATTAATCTTACAATTAACGATACTAACACAATTTTAAATAAATAAATACTACCATTATGAAAAAAATCTTGTTATTCTTTTTATTGATAATTATTTCATGTGACAATCAAAATGAATTATATATTAATTTAAATAACATCAAAGATGGTGTGATTTATGAAGTAAATGTTAGACAATATTCTGAATCTGGTCGTTTTGATGATTTCACTAAAGATATTTATAAACTTAAAGATTTGGGTGTGAAAATAATATGGCTGATGCCTATTCATCCTATTTCTAAAGTCAAAAGAAAAGGCACTCTTGGGAGTTATTATTCAATTTCAGATTATAAAGATGTTAATCCAGAATTTGGAAATAAACAAGACTTCGATGAATTAATAGCAGAAGCTCATAAAAACGACATGCTTGTAATACTAGACTGGGTAGCAAATCATACCGGATGGGACCACCATTGGATAAAAACGAATCCGGAATATTATACAACAAACAGCAAAGGTGAGATTACAGATCCTATTAACCCTGATACTGGAGAATCTTGGGGATGGACTGACGTAGCTGATCTGAATTTTGATAATATGGAAATGCAGAATGAAATGATAGAAGCAATGGAATACTGGGTTAATGAACACAATATAGATGGATATAGAGCTGATGCTGCACATAGTTGTCCACCATCATTTTGGAAAAAATCAATAGAAAGATTAAATAATATTAAAAACGTTATAATGTTAGCTGAGTCAGATGGATATCATCCGGGAGGATTTGAACTAATCGAAATGTTTGATATGAGTTATAATTGGTCAGGTCACCACGTTTTAAATAATATTGCTAAAAAAGAGAATAACTCTGATGATTTAAGTTTTAATATAAATAGAAATTATAAAGATTTATCTGCAGAGCATATTCTAATGAACTTCACTTCAAATCATGATGAAAATACTTGGGCAGGTACTGTATTTGACAGATATGGTGATGGTGCAAAAACATTTGGTGCACTAACCTATTTTTTACCTGGTATTCCTTTAATTTACAATGGACAAGAATATGGTTTAGAAAAAAGATTAGAGTTTTTTGAAAAAGATTTTATACCTAAAAATAAATCTGATTTTTATAATTTTTATTCAATATTAAATACAATTAAAAAGGAAAATCATTTACTAAATATAGATCCTGAAGTTAAATTCGAAATAATAGAATTAGAAAATAAAAACCTAGTTTGTTTTAAAAGATCAAAAGAAAATGATTCAATGTATTTTATTGCAAATCTTTCTAACGAGACATTAGAGTTTGAAACTGGAATTAAAGGAAGTTTTGAGACTTTAATTAACAACACTATTTATAACTTAGATAGTAATAAATTAAAAGCTTGGGAATTTCATATTTTAAAATAAAATCATTCAAAATCTAATAGTTTATTTAAAACTACAATATCATTTTTCGATGTAAGGTCTGGAACGTGTTCTTCAAATGGAATTCCATAGACAGAGTTTGGCTGATTTTTTACTAAATTCAAAACTGCAGTTGGCAATTCTTTTTCGTTTCTTAATTTATCAAATGGACAATTTTTTAAATATTCGAAAAACACTGATCCATTAAATTTAAAAAGATTCATGTTTACTCTAATTTTGCCGTTTTTGTCCTTAAAAAACTCATAATCCTTTGCGGTTGGCTTTTCTAAAATATCTTCTAAATATCCATTTTTATTAAGTTTTAAAATTGAAAAAGAATTCACTTTTTCAGTACTAAAGTTTAGATAGTCTCTGTCATAAGAAATAAATGCATTTAAAAAAGACGTAGACCTTACACTATTAAGAGCTTTAGAAGAATATAAGTTATCACTGTTGCAAACACAAAAGTTCAAAGATTTTAAGACAGGAAATTGAGTTATCGCCTGAAATAATGCATCTGCAGTTCCAGAGGGTTTAACTCGGTTTATATCAAAATATTGAATTGCAAATTTGATATCTAAACCATCGTATTTGTTTTTATTAAAATAATTTTTAAAGCTTTTTGATTTTTGTCCAATTACTAAATAAATGGTCTTAAAACCTGCTGATTTAGCATTAAGTAATAAATAATGAATTAATGGCCTACCATTTTTATCAATACTAATTAATCCCTTTTCTATATTGTTTGCTTGTTCAATTGAATTTTTACTTAGATTATTATTAGAAACCGATTTTTTCATTCTAGAAGATAGACCAGCTGCCAAAATGATTAATGAATCATTAATCATAATTTAAGTAATTATATTAAGTGGATTAGTTTGTTTCCACTTTCCTCTTGTAAAATCTGGAAATTCCTGTGGCATTCCATTATCGTCAATAGACTTTCCACTTAAAGGAGTTACAGCACTCCAAAAACACCCTTCATATACGTTTTGATCAAGTGGAAGACCTTTTTGTAAACATTCTACTATTCGATACATCATTATTCCGTCCATACCACCATGTCCAGATTTTTTTGTTTTTGAATTCAACCTTGTATATAAAGGATGATCATATTTTTCATAGAGTAGATTTAAATCTTTTCCTTGAATCCATGAATGATGATCTTCAGAAATTCCTTCAAACCCACCTTCAAGAGCTACTCTAGTTGGAAAACCAGCAAGTGTTCCCTTGGAACCTTGAATTAAATTATGTCTTGTGTATGGTCTAGGACTTGTCTCGTCCCATTGAACAAGAATAGTTCTACCCATATTTGTTTTAATAATTGAAGTATTTAAATCACCATTATTATAGTTTAATTTATTCCATTTATGATCTTTATCAAAATTCTTATTGGCATATGATTTTCTTCCTAACGCTGGAGTTGAGTATGAAACAATTGTTTTAAAATTATCTTCCTCCCTAGCTATATTCATATATTGAGCTACAGGTCCAAGTCCATGAGTTGGGTATAAATTTCCTTTGCCTTCAGCATAATGATTTGTTCTCCAAGACCCTGTGCCTCTTTCTTCTTGATTCATTTGAAATCTAAGCTCATGTATGTAAGCAGCTTCAGCATGCAATAAATCACCTACAACACCTTTTCTACACATATTTAAATACATCAATTCATCTCTGCCATAATTTACGTTTTCCATCATCATACAATGTTTCTGTGTATGTTCAGATGTATTAACTATATTCCACATTTCTAAAGTTGTAAGAGCTAAAGGAACTTCACAAAAAGCATGTGCTCCATCGAGCATAGTTTGAATAGCCATTGGTGCATGATTTTTCCAGTTAGTACATATAAAAACTATATCTGGATTAGTTTCTTTAAGCATTGTTTTCCAATTGTTCTCACTACCCCAATATAGTTTCACATTACTTGAGTTTTTATTATAATTTTTAAGTCTAGTTGACTCTCTTTTAACATTATCTTCATATAAATCACATAATCCAACAACTTGGGTATTGTCTAAAGTTGAAAAATTTTTTAAATGACCTGGTCCTCTAGCACCAAGACCAATAAAGGCTGCTTTAACATTATCATAAGGTTTATCAGCAAAATCACCCATATACTTTCCAGGTGAAGATTTTGAAATATTTTCTTGACAACTTATGCTAAGAGTTGATGCAGCAACTGCACCTAGTGTAGATTTTTTTAAAAAATTTCTTCTATTATAATTTTTCATTATTAATGTTTTTTTCCCAATTCCAAGATGATAAAAGAGAATCCTCAACAGATATTTCAGACTTCCAGTTCAAAAATTTATTAGCTTTAGAAACATCAGCAAAACATTCTGCCACATCCCCTTTTCTGCGATCTCCAATTTTAAAATTCAACTTGTTTTCTGTAACATTTTCAAAACACTTGATAAGTTCTAAAACAGAGGTGCCTTTTCCTGTTCCAATATTAAAAGTATCATAATAACTTTTATCTTTATTACTTATAAGTTTATCTAAAGATTTAATATGTGCTTTAGCTAAATCTACAACATGAATATAATCTCTAACGCAAGAACCGTCTCGAGTTGGATAATTATTTCCAAAAACAGTTAGTTCTTTTCTTAATCCAATTGATGTTTGTGTAATAAAAGGAACTAAATTTTGTGGAACTCCGATAGGTAGTTCTCCAATTAAAGCTGAGGTATGTGCACCAATTGGATTAAAATATCTAAGTGAAATAGCCTTGAAATTTGGATTGGAATTAACAAGATCTTTAATTATCTCCTCTCCAATTTGTTTAGTATTTCCATAGGGGGATTCTGCTTTTTTAATAGGCTCAGATTCAGTTATTGGTACAATTTCAGGGTTACCATATACGGTAGCTGAAGAGCTGAAAATAAAATTTATTTCTTTATTTAAATCAATTAATTCATTCAATAAATTGATTAATGAAAAAAGATTATTAGTATAATATTTTAATGGATTTTCAACACTTTCTCCAACTGATTTTGAGGCTGCAAAATGTATCACACCACAAATGTCATTATTACTTGAAACAAATTCTTTTGTCTTGACAGAATTTTTTAAATCCAACTCAATAAACTTTATTGATGAGTTAGTAATTTCACAAATGTTATCTAATATACTTAATGATGTGTTGGATAAGTCATCAATAATTACAACTTCATAACCTTGATTTTGCAACTCGACTACAGTATGACTTCCTATATAACCTAACCCCCCAGTAACTAGTATTTTTGACACTATATTTAATTTTAATCTAAGTTAATAAAATAAAAATCCTAAATTAAACAGATGAAAAATATTTTAAGTAGGCTTGTAATTATAATTCTATTTTCTTGTAATCAATCATATGAAACTGTAAAACCTATTCCTTCTGAAAGACAAAAGATTTGGCAAGAAATGGAATACTATGCATTTATTCATTTTAATATGAACACATTCACAAATATGGAGTGGGGATTTGGTGATGAATCACCTTCATCTTTTAATCCTTCGGAACTTGACACAGATCAATGGGCAAGAATAATTAAAGAATCTGGAATGAAAGGGATAATAATTACCGCAAAACATCACGACGGATTTTCTTTATGGCCAAGTAAATATTCCGAACACTCAGTCAAAAACAGTTCATGGAAAAACGGAGAAGGAGATTTAATTAAAGATTTAGAAATATCATGTAAAAAGTACGATTTAAAACTTGGTGTTTATTTATCTCCATGGGACAGAAACCACCCAGATTATGGAACAGAAGATTATATTACATATTTTAGAAATCAATTGACAGAACTTTTAACTAATTATGGAGAAATTTTTGAAGTATGGTTTGATGGGGCTAACGGAGGAGACGGATACTATGGGGGAGCTAATGAAATAAGAAAAGTTGACAAAAAGACCTATTACGACTGGTCAAATACTCATAAAATAATTAGAAAACTACAACCAAACGCTGTTATTTTTAGTGATGCGGGTCTTGATGTAAGATGGGTTGGTAATGAAAAAGGTTATGCCAGTAAAACTACCTGGTCAAATATTTATCGAGACAGCTTGTATGGTGGCATGCCAGATTATTATAAATTTTCGTCTGGACAAGAATATGGAACTCATTTCATCCCTACTGAAACGGATGTTTCTATTAGACCTGGTTGGTATTATCATCCAGAAGAAGATGACAAAGTAAAATCTCTAGATAAATTAATCGATATTTATTTCAATTCAATTGGATTAAACAGTTCTTTATTATTAAACATTCCTGTTGATAAAAGAGGGTTAATACATGAAAATGATGCTCAACGAATGTTAGAGCTTGGTGAGTTTATAAAAAATACTTTTAATAAAAATATTATGGAAGAGTCTGAGATAGAATTTAATAACAAAAGTCATACTATAAAAAAGTTTATTGATAAGGATATTAATACATTTTGTCCTTTTAAATCAAATAATAATAACATAATTAATATTACTCTTGAGAATGAAAAATTAGTAGATGTTTTTGAAATCTCTGAAAACATCAATCTAGGACAAAGAATAAAAGAATTTATATTTGAAATAAAAGTAAATGAAAAATGGGTTACAATTGAAAAAGGAACTACAATTGGAAAAAAAAGATTGATAAAATTTGAACCTTTAATAGTTAAAGATTTAAGATTTACAATTGTTGATTCCAAAGATATCCCATTGATTTCTGAACTTGGACTTTACAAATCTTCTGAATGAAAAATTTAAAAAATTTATTATTTGATCATTGTGAAAATCACATCAATAATAAATTAAAAAATTATTTAAAAATTGATCAAGAGCTTTTTAAATCATTAAATGAAGAAACTAAGAGCAGTGCAGGAGATAAACATGAAACTACTAGAGCAATGATTCAAATTGAAAGAGAAAAAAACAGTAATAGGATAAAAGAAATTGAAAGTGTAAAAAAAAATCTTGTTCTAGTAAAATCAATTGAACCTAGTACTATTAGTGTCAAAATTGGATCAATAATATTTACAACAAATAATAATTATTTTATTTCAATCTCCTCCGAAATCTATAAAAGCGATATTATTAAAATTCACTGTATTTCACCAAATACACCAATTGCAAAAGCATATTTAGGAAAGAAAGTTGGAAATATTGTTAACTTTAATAATATTGAAAGTAAGATTGAAAAAATAATTTAATTTTTATAGCATGTTCTACTCTAAATCAAACTATTTATTACTTTTTTTTCTAACGTCATGCTTAGTATGGTCACAAAATCCAACAAAAAAAATAACTTTTACAAGTTCTAACCCATATACATTAAACGATGTAATTTCAAAATCAAAAAACCCTAGTCAAGAAGTATTTGGTCAATTATTTATCCCTACAGATTCCTTAAATCCCAACAAAAGATATCCATTAATTATTGGAGTAGCTGGAAGCTTAGGATGGGCTGAACATCATTATGAATATTTAAAAATGTACCAAGACTTAGGATATGCAACCTTTGAGTTAAATAGTTTTAAAAGTAGAAATATTACTTCCACTGTAGGAACTCAAAACGAGATAACTATGGCTACAATGATAGTTGATGCATACAAAGCATTAGAAAAGCTATCTAATCATCCACAAATCATAAAAGAAAAAGTTTCAATAACTGGATGGAGTTTAGGTGGAGCTGTAGCATTATATTCAGCATGGCTCCCATTAAAAAACAGTATAAATAAATCTTTAAACTTTGCTTCACATTTAGCATTTTACCCTCCTTGTTTTTTTGATTTTGAGGATTTAAACTTCAGTAAAGTTCCAATACATATACTAATTGGAGAATTAGATGATTGGACACCTTCACAACCTTGTAATAACTTAGTTAATAAACTGGCCATGTCTAATATAAACGTCACAGTTTACAAAGATTCTCATCATGGCTTTGACAGAAAAGGAGAAATAGAAATAAATGAAAACGGATATAGTTTCAAAGATTGTATTTTTGATGTAAATAAAGATGGCGACATTCTTATGAATTACCTAAATATCCCAATGACAAATCCATTTTTACAAAAAATAGGATTTCTATTCTGTGTAGAAAGAGGCGTAACAATTGGTGGAAACAAAGCTGCTAGAAAGAAGTCTTTTAAATTTGCTGAAGACTTTATGAAAAAAACTTTATCTAGATAAAATCATCTAATGATTTCAAAACTATGATTAATTGTAGTTTTATCATTAATAGTAGCGCCTACAGAACAATATTTTTCTAATGAAAGAGAAATATATCTGTCTGCTTCATTTTCTGTTAAATCTTTAGAGTAAATAATATATTTAATATTAATTGAAGTAAAATATCTGGGAGTAGTATCAACTCTTACACCATTAGCTTCTGCTAATATGTTTTTGAAATTTCTTTTTCTTTTTTTTATCATTGAAACTATTTCAACTGCAGCACACGATGTCACGGCAGACAACAATAATTCCATCGGAGAAAGATGATTTTTTTTTTCTGGATCACACATGTCAATCAGCAACTCATTGTTTGACTCATTTTTTACTTTAAAAGTGTTATCATTAACATAATCCATTGAAACTTTCATACTTAAATACTTTTTTATTTATATATTTTTTTCATAAAATTAATTCCTGTAATTGAAGCTGAAGTAATAAGCCCAGAAAAAAGAGCACCACCAACACCAGCTGAAACTATATCTTGACCTGTTAAATATAGTCCTTTGATTGGAGTTTGTGGTCTTAAAAACTTTTGATTAAATCTTGAGGGATTATGATCAATTCCATATAACTCTCCTTTATCATAGTTAACAAAGTTTTTTGTTGTTAAAGGACTAGATAGTTCATGGCAATCTATTTTCCCTTTTAAATGAGGAAGTTGTTTATATAAATGATCTAAAAGTCGATTTGTGATTTTTTCTTTTAAATCATTATAATCATTACCTCTTTTCATCCACTTGGTTCCTTCCCATTTCATAAAACTTTCATAAGGAAGCAATGTGATAATATCTATTGTGCTTTTATTTGGGTATCTAGACTGCCAAGAAGGATCTTTTGATGAAGCAAAAGAAATATACACCAAAGGAAAATCAGAATCATTATCTTTTAAATAATTTGAAACAGCTGTGTCATGATCAATATCCTTTGGATATATCCATAAGTTATTTTTAGGTAAGTCAAGCTCTTCAGAAGTACCGTTTAGCCCTAAATACAAACAACCGTGAGCTACAGAGGGAGTTACTTTTTTTAGATTATTTACAAAACCATGTTTAACGCTAATATCTTTAGGAATCAGATGATTATAAGTTTGAAAAACTCCGGTTCCGCTAACGATTAAATCAGAATGAAATTTCTTGCCATCAATCATTTCAACTCCTACAGCTTTATTATTTTCAATTATTATTTTTTTCACTTCTGCATTGACAACAATAGTCCCTTGACTTGACTCTATGACTTTATCAATTGTATTTGCAATTTGGGAAGAACCCCCTATTGGAAAACTTCCTCCATTAAAATAATGTTTTACCACACTAGCGTGCATTGCGAAACTACTTTGCTTTGGTGGTAAGCCGTAATCACCATACTGCCCGGTTAAAACTTTAATTAAATCTTCATTTTCTGTTATTGAACTAATAACTTCATAAGTTGTTTTACTTGAATATTTTAAATAATTTTTTCTAAAGAAAAAACCAATCAACTTACTAAGAATGGTTGGTAATGCTTTTTCTAAATAAAACTTTTTCATTGTTTTATTACAATCAAATATCAATTGAACATATTTGTCAATTGCATCAATATCATCAGGAAAATACTCATACATTTTTGTTTTAAAATTTTTAACTCCTTTTACAAAATCATATGTTTTATCTCCAATAATAATTTTATCGTAAACCTCACCCATATCAGCCCAATGAAGCTCATTGTTTGAAATATAATCAAACATCTTCCTAATTGGAGCATTAGGATTTTGAACCTCACCTATGTAATGGATACCAACATCCCACTCGTAACCTTTTCTTTTAAAAACATGAGTAAAACCCCCAGCAGTATAATGACGTTCAAGAACAAGAACTTTTTTTCCTTCTTTAGAAAGTAAGGCAGCAGTACATAAACTACCTATACCAGATCCAATAATTATAGCATCATAATTTTCTTTAAGATTATTTTTTTGTTTATACGATTGGATCATGATTGATGTTTTTTTTAAAAGTAATCAAATAATATATAATTGTTGTTTCTATAGTAATGCTTACTTAAAAACTTTATTTTTAAATAAAAACATACTATAATGAATGTGGAATAAAATCATATCTTTACAGCTTTAAAAATCAATTATGAGTTTAATAATAGAAAACCTTACAAAAACATACACTAACAATGTAAAAGCATTGGATAATTTAAGTTTAAAAATTGGCAAGGGAATGTTTGGCCTTCTAGGTCCAAATGGTGCTGGCAAATCAACATTAATGAGAACCATAGCAACATTACAATCCCCTGATAGTGGTTCAATTATATTTAATGGTGTTGATGTTATAGAAGATCAAATTTCATTAAGAAAAAAATTAGGATACCTTCCTCAATCTTTTGGTGTTTATCCAAATATGTCAGCTGATGAATTACTTAACTATTTCGCAAAACTTAAAGGAATTTCTGAAAAAAATGAAAGAAAAGCTTTAATTGATAAACTTTTAGAAATTACCAATTTAACTGATGTCAAAAAGAAAAATGTTTCTGGATATTCTGGAGGAATGAAACAAAGATTCGGAATAGCACAATTGCTACTAAACAATCCAGAATTAATTATTGTGGATGAACCAACTGCCGGATTAGATCCTGCAGAAAGACAACGTTTTTTAAATGTTTTAAGAGAAGTCGGCACTAACAGTACTGTTATTTTCTCTACTCACATTGTTGATGATGTAAAAGAACTTTGTAACGATATGGCAATTCTAAATGGCGGAAGAATACTTAGACACGTTAAGCCTGTTGATTCAACAAATGAATTGAAAAATAAAATTTGGACCAAATCAGTCCAAAGAGATGATCTTGAAAGTGCTGAAAACGAATTCAATATATTATCTTCTAATTACAACGTAGATAATTCACTCACCATAAGAGTTTTTTCAGATAAAAAACCTGGAACAGATTTCAAGAAAGCAGAGCCTCAATTAGATGACGTTTATTTTATTGCACTTAAAGAAGATCAAAATAATAATTCTTAAAAAACCAATACATGTTCTTAAATATCTTTTTTAACGAAATAAAATATTGGTTTAACAGACCTGCTTTATATATATATACTGTTGTGTTTTTTATGATTGGGATGCTTATTTCCGCTGCCTCTGCTGGAATATTTGATGCTATTTCAGTAACTACCGGATCATCAAAAATTGTAAATTCTCCTATGGCAGTCTTAGGTGCATTTGCAGCACCAGCCTCAATTTTAATATTTTTTTATCCTTCTATAATTGGATCAACTATAAGTAGGGACTATGAATCTCAAATACATACCATACTCTACTCTTATCCATTTTCAAAAGTTAACTATCTGACTGCAAAGTTTTTAAGTGGATTTTTTATCGTAAACGTAGTAATAGTAGCTATTTTTATAGCAGTTTCCCTTGGTTTTATACTTCCTGGTACTAATCAGGACATTGTTAATCCTTTTGATTTAAAATCATATTTAGACGCTTATTTTATAATAATTCTTCCAAACCTCTTTTTGTACAGCTCAATAATTTTTGGAGTGGTCACGTTTACAAGAAATGTATATGTTGGTTTTATAAGTGTTATTATAATAGTAATCATTGAAGCATTACTTGAAGGCCTTTTTAGTAACCCTGACAACAGATTTATTGCAGCCCTGTTTGATCCTTCTGGTCTTTCAGCATCAAACTACTACACAAGATACTGGACTGTTTCAGAACAAAACGAATTGTACTTACCACTTGGAGAACTACTTATTTACAATAGACTGATTTTTATTTCATTTGGATCACTTGTATTGCTGTCTATTTATAAAATTTTTAGCTTCAGTCAAAATGCTTTTACATTCTCTTTTAATAAAAAAGATTCCAAAAGACTAACTAAAAGTAACTTTGGAGGAATTACCAAAGTAAATCTCCCAAAGATTACGATTGATTTCAGTTTTAAAAATGAGATAAAAAAACTTTGGAATTTATCTAATATTGATTTTTTATACATAGTTAAAAGCTGGTCATTTATTAGTATTGTGATACTAGCATTATTATTTAACCTTATTGGACTTTCAGAACTGGGAAATGTGTTTGGAACTCCAACTTATCCAAGAACATGGAAAATGCTTCAAGCTGGAGCTACATTTACTTTATTTATAAATGTTGCCACATTTTTATTTGCTGCAAATTTATTACACAGATCAAGGACGTCCAATGTAAATCAATTAATAGATACTACTCCTACCCCAAACTGGATTTTATTAGGATCTAAGTTTTTAGCAATTGTAAAAATGCAACTTGTATTACTTTCACTAATAATGATTTCTGGAATATTATATCAAATCTACAATGGATACTATGATTTTGAAATAGCACATTACCTGTACGAATTAATTTTTCTTAATCTTATTTTATACGTAATATGGGCACTCCTATCGGTTTTAATACAAACTTTAATTACTGATAGATATGTTGGTATATTTATAATGATTGTACTTTTTATAGGAATACCATTACTTAGCTTAGCTGGAGTTGAACAATCTATTTTTAAATACGGTTCTGGACCAGGATATGCTTATTCAGACATGAACGGGTACGGGAGTTCAATTAATAGGTTTTTTCTTTACAAAATATATTGGTTATCTCTGGGACTTGTGTTCTATATTTTAACATACTTATTCTATTTTAGAGGTTTACCCTCAAATTTTAAAGAAAGAATTTCTATTGCTGCGTCCAGATTCAAAGGAAAATATCCAAAATTTTTAGCTTTATTAATGTTAATTTTTTTAAGTTCAGGTGGATATATTTACTATGAAACAAATATTTTAAACAAGAGAACTTCATCAAAAGAAAGAGAATTACAAACTGTAGAATGGGAAAAGAAATACAAGAAATACGAGAATTATGATCAACCTAGAATTGTTTCTGTAAAAGTTGACGTAAACATATTCCCTAAAACTTTAGATGCTGATGCTTCAGGAACTTATGTTATGGTAAATAAAACATCTAATGTAATTGATAGTTTATTTTTAAACCACGGTAGTTCCATAAGCACATTTGAGTTTAATAAAGAAAATGATTTAGTTCTTGAAGACACTTTGTACAATTTTGATATTTATAAATTAAAACAGGCCCTAAATCCAGGAGATAGTATTAATTTATTTTTTACGGTTAAAAATAAACCTAACACAATGATTAGGAATAATTCAAGTGTGGTTAGTAACGGAACTTTTTTAAATAATACAGCCTTTCCATCTTTTGGATACCCCGGTGGGGAACTTAGAGACGACAAAACAAGAGAAAAATATGACCTTCCTCCTAATAAATTAAAACCACATCCATCTGATTCTACTGCACTTGGAAATACATATATTTCAAAAGATGCAGATTGGATAGATTTTGAAACTACCGTAAGTACGTCCAAAGACCAAATTGCTATTGCCCCAGGATATCTTCAAAAAGAATGGATTGAAGGCGATAGAAGATATTTTAATTATAAAATGGATAGTAAAATTTTAAACTTCTATGCATTTAACTCTGGAAAATACGAGGTTGCTCAAGATAAATGGAATGATGTTAATCTAGAAATTTATTATCATAAGGATCACGATTATAACTTAGATAGAATGATGAAAGGAATGAAAGCTGCACTAGAATATTGTTCCACTAATTTTAGTCCTTATCAACACAAGCAACTTAGAATTATCGAATTCCCAAGAACTGCTGGTGGATTTGCTCAATCGTTTCCCAATACAGTTCCGTTTTCAGAAGATATTGGTTTTATAGCTAAAGTGGACGATTCAGAAGAAGGAGGTAACGATTATGCTTTCTTTGTTACGGTTCACGAAGTTGCTCATCAATGGTGGGCACATCAAGTAATAGGAGCTGATGTATTGGGTTCTACCATGCTTTCTGAAAGTTTATCTGAATATGTTTCATTAAAAGTAATTGAACAAGTTAACGGAAAGAAAAAAATGAGAAAATTCTTAAAAAGATCTCTTGATGAATATCTAACATCAAGAACTTTTGAAAGAAAAAGAGAAAATGCACTTATGTACAATGATGGTCAAGGATATATTCATTATCAAAAAGGTTCACTAATTTTTTATGCATTAAGTGATTATATCGGAGAAAAGACACTTAATAAAGCTTTAAGTAAATATGTCAAAAAAGTAGCGTTTCAAGAGCCTCCATATACTACTTCCATTGATATGGTTAATCATATAAAAGAAGTTACACCAGATTCATTGAATTATCTTATTAAAGATATGTTTGAAACTATTACACTTTATCAAAACCGAGTCGTTGAAACCAAATCAGAAAAATTAGATAACGGAAAGTACAAAGTTGATATTGAATTTAAGGTAAGTAAATACAGAAACAACGAAAAAGGTAGAGCATTTTATGGGGAAGAAGAAAGAGATTCAATAACTTATCAAACTGATGATATGAAAAAGCCTGAATACTCAGTATTTTTAGAAGACTACATTGATATTGGTGTTTTTGGAGAAGATAATGATGAGAATGAAACAGAACTTTATGTTAAAAAACATAAAATTTCTAAAATTCATAACAAGATAACTATAATTGTAGATCAAGAGCCGATTGAAGTAGGGATTGATCCTTACAATAAATTAATTGACACAAATTCTGAAGACAACAGAATGAAAATTGAAAAGTAGATTTTAAAATGGAAAGAAGAAATTTTAATCAATTATTTGCGCTAGGAACATTAGGATTGGCTTATAGTTCTCCTACCTATAATAAAAAAATCTCTTTAGCTCAATGGTCTCTCCATAGAACAATTAAAATAAAGAAAGAATTGTCTCCAAATGATTTTTCCATTAAAGCTCGAGAAATGGGATTTGATGCAGTTGAATATGTTTCATCTCTTTATTGGAATGAATTAAAAAGCAGGTCTATTGCTAAAATAACTAGAGAACTCGTCTCTAAATCAAATGATAATGATATTAAGAACCTCTTAATCATGGTTGATGGTGAAGGCGATTTAGCGGCCAAAAACAACTCAAAGAGAGAAAAAGCTATTGAAAATCATATTAAATGGATTGAAATGGCCCATGAACTGGGATGTCATTCTATAAGAGTTAATTTAAATGGTGAAAAGCAAAAAGAAAATTGGATTGAATACTCTTCAAAATCCTTAACTAAGCTATGTTCAATTGCTAAAAAAGATAAAATAAACATAATAGTTGAAAACCATGGAGGATTAAGCTCTAATGCAAAGTTATTAGCAAAAGTCATGAAAGAAGTTAATCTAGACAATTGTGGAACTTTACCTGATTTTGGCAATTTCTGTATTGAGAAAGAAGACCCTAATAATTATTTTAGTAATTGTATTAACGAATACGATAAATATCTTGGAATGGAAGAACTTATGCCCTACGCAAAAGCTGTAAGTGCAAAATCGTTTGACTTTAATAATAACGGTGAGGAATCTACAATAGATTTTAAAAGAATAATTGACATAGTAAGGAGTTTTGAATATAAAGGATATTATGGTATCGAATACGAAGGACTCAACCTTTCAGAGGAAAAAGGGATTTTGAAAACTAAAAAATTATTAGAAAGACATCTTTAATCTCCTGTTTTCTGTTTTGGTATATACCATAAATTCTCATCTGATTCTATAAAACCGCCTGTTTGTAGAACTACATTATCGATAATAGACAATCCCTTTTCTGACATACTTTGAAAATCATCTATTCCATTATTTTCAAAATTCTGACGTGTTCTATGAATGTTATATTTATTAGAAAGAGATTTATTAAATATTTCTTCAATATGATCTTTTCCATAAATAAAACCGAGTAACCCTCCCCAAGTTGATGTTGGATTATCTGAATCCCATCCACTAAGAGTCCCAATTTTAATAGTTTCTTTAAAGTCTCCTCTACCATAAAACAGACTTACTAAACTAGAAGCAAAATTAATTCCAGATGCAAAACAACCATTACAATATAAATTTCTAGAGGTTATATCATATCCGTCCATTTGATCAACTTGATACCTTTTATAAATTGAATCTCTAGTTTGTTCCCACTTAATTCCTGATTCAAATTTTTTCTTTACATACTTATACATTTTAAATGAATATGAATCTTTATCTAAAGTTCTACTTGCTAGTTCGGATATTCTAATTAATTCTTCATCTAAAGGTTTATTTTGATTAATCGTAGATGCTAATGAGTGCATCGATACATAAAATTCAGAAACCATAGCAGCATCTCCCCTACTAGTTGTTCTGATTGGTAAATAAGACATTTTAAGCGCATTTATTGTATTAACTGGAGATAGTAATCCGAAAATTTCTGTAGTTAACTGTGCGTCTATCATATCAAAATGCTCGTTGAGTTCAGGATTACTAGTTTCTGGTGGAAGAATACCGTCACTCATTAAATCAAATGCCTTTTGATTAGAAACCCACAAAAAATTTTCTTCTTCTTTTTTAATGTGTTTAAGCCAACCATCTCTAATGTTTTCTGGACTTAATATAATATCATTATTATGAAACAATAACTCTTGATACATATATTCGATATCAGTATCGTCATCAGATCCCCAAAATTCTTTATTTTCTTTTAATACAAAATCGATTTTATCATATTCACTTGTGGGTAACCAAATGTTTGGTTCATCTTTTTTACCCCAATTCTCTCTTGTATAAAAATTTCCTGTTTTGATTTCACCAATATTTCCAACCTTATCCATTTCAGTAATTAAACCAGTCCAATTAGCAATTGATTGACCGAGCCAAAAACCTTCAAGATTATTTGAATATTCACTTCTGTCAATCATATAATAGTTTTCTTTATTAATTTCAGAATCAGTACAGGAACTGACAAGGTTTAATAAGAATAAAGAGATAATAAGTTTAATTTTATACATTTTATTAATTCTTTAGTTTTAGTATCTTGGTAACATGAAAAGTAAATTTATAATTTTATTATTAATACTTCCTCTTAATTTTTTAATTGGACAAAACTCTCAAGGGAATATTTCAAACTCTATAGCCAAATTACAAAATATCATAAATGAAGTTAATTTAGAAAAAATAGAACAATCCGGTGAAATTGATGGGTCAATTTATTTTTTCAAAACTCCAAATGATGCTAATATCAGATTAGTTAATTCAAACAAACCTTTTAGGGTTAAAATAAATTATAATCTTAGAAAAGAAAAATTTGAATTCAAAAGTGGAGAGGATTATTATAGTTTATCTACAGAAGATATTGAATCAATAGTTTTTGTGGATCATAGTTTTATTGTTTATAATTCGAAATTTTATGAATTAGTTACTGAAAATGATAAATTTTCTGTTTTAAAATCTCATTTAATTGAAGCTATTGAACCAAAATACCAACCTGGCATTGAGGATAAACCAAATTTAAGGTTCAGAAAAGCCAATATGCTTCATTTAGTAATTAACAATAAAATAAGTCAAGTAAAATCTAGCAAAAAATCAATTATTTCATTATTTAATAAATCTGAACAAAAGAAAGTTAAGTCTTTTATAAAGTCTAATAAAATTTCTGTTAGAGACTCTAAAGACCTTAAGTTATTATTTGACAAATTTAAAGACGAAGTTTAAATTAACTTTTATTAGCATTATTTAGTAATGAAAAAAATATTAATATTTCTTCTTATAATTCAAATTCAAAATATAAATTCTCAGAAAATTTTAAAAGACTATCCCCTTTCAAAAATCATTGAAGAAACCTCTGGTTTAGAAATAATCGGAGATTATTTTGTAACACATAATGATTCTGGAGGAGAACCTAGCCTTTACTATCTTTCAATGAATGGTGAAATCGTTAAAACTAGAAAAATCGATTCTGCAGTAAATAAAGACTGGGAAGACCTTACAAAAGATGAAAAGTATATTTATATTTCAGATATAGGTAACAATTACAGCACTAGAAAAGATCTTAAAATATATAAAGTTCCCATTGATGAAGAAAGTAATGAAAAAACACAAATCATTTCATTTACTTATCCTGAACAAGATTCCTATAAAATCAATAGAAATACAATATATGATGCTGAGGGATTAATTTCTGTTAATGATAAACTTTTGATTTTTACAAAAAATAGAGCTAAAAAAATAACTGAACTTTATATGTTGCCTAAATCACAAGGCAACTACAATGCAAAAAAAATTAAAACATTAAATGTAAAATCTATTATTACAGGAGCAGATTACAATAAAGAGCTTAAATTACTTGCTTTAACTTCTACAATAGATTTTATTAAATACTATATCATTACAATCGATAATTTTAATTTAGAAAACAACAAAGATTATAAAATCAATATGGTTGAAATTCCAATTGGTAAAACACAAGTTGAGGCAATTAAAATTATAGATAGAAATAATTTTTGGATTACATCAGAAGATGAAAGTAGTTCAAAACATGCTAGATTGTTAAAATTAAACATTTAGCTTTTTTAACTAACTTCATACAATGATTTTAGATCTAATACAAAATCCACACTATGTTATAGATATCAATTCATATGAGGGAATTCGTAATATAGTCGTAACAATACTTGTTTTTGTGTCTGTACTGGTATTAGGCAGGAATTTAAGTAAATCTAAAAATCTTTTAATACTTAAAATAATTTGTGCAATAGCTATAATATCTACTGGCTATGATCACATAATAGATGCTATACATGGTAATTGGAGAGTTGAAGAAGATCTTCCTCTTCATTTATGCTCATTATCAAATTTGATTGTGTGTATAATACTATTTACACCTATCAATAAAAAAATATTTGAATTTCTTTTTTACTGTGGTTTCTTAGGTGGATTAGTTTCAATATTAACTCCACAACTTAATTATTATGATGGCGGATGGTTTATGTATTTAAGTTATTACTCAAGTCACGGAATAATAATGTTAGTTCCACTTTTTATGTATTACAATTTAAATTATAAACTAACAAAATATTCTTGGCTAAGAACGTTTGGAATATTAAATATTTTTATGATTTTTATTTTGCCATTAAATTTTTTAATTGGGTCAGGAGCAAATTATATGTATTTATATGAAGCTCCTAATATAAAAAACCCTTTGGTATTTGGTGATTGGCCTTACTACATAATAAATTGGGAAATAATAATCATAGTTTTATTTTATTTAACCTACTTTATATTTACAAGAAAAAAAATATGATAAAAAAATCTCCAATTGAAATTTTTTCTGACTGGGTAGATCTAGGAAAAGACAATGGAATGGAAAAAAATCATTCTGAATCTGTAAATGCAATGTTAAATAAAATATTAAAAGATCTTAATGACTTTACATTTATTGATGCAGGATGTGGTAATGGATGGGTTGTTAGAATTGTTTCACAAATGGATTCTTGTTTTAGTGCAGTTGGTGTAGATGGATCCTTAAAGATGATTGATAAGGCTAAGAGTTTAGATAAAATAAGTAAATATGAATGTGCTGATATTTCTATTTGGAAACCAAATCAAAAAAAAGATATTGTACATTCAATGGAAGTCTTTTATTACTTTAAAAACCCTTTAAGTGTACTAAAAAATATTTACGATAATTGGTTAAATGAGAATGGTAAATTTATAATGGGAATTGACTTTTATTATGAAAATACAACTTCTCACAATTGGCCTGAAAAAACTAATGTAGATACAATGACATTACTTACAACTCAAGAGTGGAACGAAGTTGTTAGCAAGGCTGGATTTAAAAATATTAAAAGCTGGAGAGTTGGTGAAAAAAATGATTGGAAGGGAACATTAATTATTTCTGCTACAAAAAACTAGTTGCTTTTATTTATCCAATTTTTATAACCACCTTCAAGGTCATATATCTTAACAAATCCTAGTTTTTTTAATATTTCAGATGATTTTTGACTTCTATTTCCAGATCTACAGTAGATGTATATTGGTTCTGATTTTTTAACTTTTTTGAAAAATTTGTCGAATAATTTTTTATCGTAAAAATCAATATTAACTGAACCTTTTAAATGTCCAGAATTAAATTCTTCCATTGTTCTAACATCAAACAATAAAACATCATTTTTACTGATTTGATTTTTAAAATCATCATAACTAAGAACCTCATATGCATTTGTGTTTTCTTGAGAAAAAACCAATAAGGGGAAAAGTAATATAACTAAATATTTATACATTTTTAATTATTTTAAAATTTGAATTTCTTATTGAGGAAAACCCTCCTTCTACATCAACAACTGAATTATATCCATTTCTTTTTAAAATAGAACAAGCTATCATACTTCTGTATCCACCAGCACAATGTACATAGTGTTTGTCTTTTATGTCAATCTCAGTGATTTTTTCTTGAAAACTATCTAAAGAAATGTGTTTTGAATTTAATAAATATCCATTTAACCTTTCGCCACTTTTTCTTACGTCAATAAGATTAACTTTCTCAATTTCATGGCTTAAATCTTCAGCAGAAACAGATTCGATTATATCAAAATTATTATTACTAGACCATGAGGAAAAACCTCCATCCAAATAACCTAAACAATTATCAAATCCAACTCTTGATAATCTTAAAATAGTTTCTTTTTCCAGTCCTTCGTCACACACTAATAAAAGTTTAGTATTAATGTCTTTAATAATCGACCCGACCCAGGGTGCAAAACTTCCATTTAAGCCAATAAAAATAGATCCTGGCACATAGCCTTGCTTGAACTCATTTTGATTTCTTACGTCTAAAACTACAACATTCTTAATATTCATTAATTCCTTAAATTTTTTAACATCTAAAGGAATTAAACTATTATTTAAAACTAGTTCAAAATCGTCGTAACCCTCTTGATTTAATTTAACATTTGAAGGGAAATATACTGGAGGATCAGGAAGATCTTTTGTAAGTTCATTTATAAATTCATTTTTAAGTAATGAACCGTTTAATGCATAATTGACAATTTTCTGATTCCCAAGTGTATCCACAGTTTCTTTCATCATGTTTTTACCACAAGCAGATCCAGCTCCGTGAGCAGGATAAATCAATATATTATCAGGTAAAACTGCAATTCTGTTTTGAATAGAATCATATAAAATACCAGCTAACTCCTCTTTTGAAAAATTTAAGGATTTTTGTGCTAAATCTGGTCTTCCAACATCACCAATAAAAAGAGTATCTCCTGTAAATAAACAATGAGGTACGTCATTTTCATCTTTTAGTAAATAACATGTGCTTTCCAAAGTATGACCAGGAGTGTGCAATACTGTTATTGAAATATCACCAATTTTAAAAACTTGATTATCCTCAGCTACAATACAATCAAACGAAGGATTAGCTTTTGGTCCAAATATTATTGGTGAATTTGTTTTTTTAGATAAAGTTAAATGTCCGCTAATAAAATCAGCATGAAAATGTGTTTCAAAAATATATTTGATTTTAGAGTGTGAAGATTCTGCTAAGTTTAAGTATTCAGAAACTTCTCTTAATGGATCAATAACGGCTGCCTCACCGTTACTTTCTACGTAATATGCACCTTGAAATAAACAACCAGTATAAATCTGTTTTACGATCATAAAATAAATATTACACAAATATAAAAATTGAATTTTTAATTGTTTTATTATTTTAAAAAATTAATTTTATTAAAATGTATGGTATTTGTCATTTAAGTATAATTCCTGTTAGAAAAAATTCGTCAAGTAAATCTGAATTAGTTTCTCAATTAATATACGGAGAGTTATTTGAAGTTATAGAAAAAAAAGAAAAATGGTTTTATATAGAATCAATAGATGATAAATATTGTGGATGGATTAACTATTCTCAGTTTAAAGAAATATCAAAGCAGGATTTTAAAAAAGTTAAAAAAACAGAATCTAAACTTCTAAATAATATTTCATCAGAAATAGAGACAGAAAACGGAAACATGTCTATAACTATAGGCAGTAAAGTTAGCTCAGCATTTATATTAAATCATAAATTAAAACAAGAATATTCTAAAAATTCAATAATTGAAAATTCACTAAAATTCTTAAACTCACCTTATTTGTGGGGAGGAAGGACTCCTTACGGAATCGATTGCTCAGGTTTTTCTCAACAAATTTATAAATTAAATGGATTTCAATTACCGAGAGATGCTAATCAACAAGCTCTTCAAGGAAAAGAAGTGAAATTAGAAAAAGCTAAACCTGGAGATCTTGCTTTCTTTGGTGAAAAAAAAATTACACATGTAGGGATTATTATAGATTCAAACAAAATAGTTCATGCATTTGGTTGTGTTAGAATCGATTATTTAAATGAAAAAGGAATTATTAATTCCACATCAAAAAAAATAACACATTATTTAAAGAAAATTAACACCTATTAATTTTCTAATTCTTGCAATTTAATATTCATAAGTTTAAAATTATCAATATCATCAATAGTGTAGTATATGTTTTTAGCAGTTTTTAACGCCTCAATATTAGTTGGATCTATTTCAATTAATTTTTCTAAATATGGAAGACATTCCTGATAAAGATTAACTCTATCTTTTTCAAGTTCATCATACTTCTTCATATCACTTGCTTTTCTAGAAGTAACAAGTTTATTCATTTTTTCTACTATTGGACCTTCACCTTCAAGAATCAATCCAACTAAATTAAGATAGGTTGCGCTGTAAGAACTATCAAGCTCAAGGGCTTTTAAATAAAACTCCTTAGCAATTTTAAATTCTCCTTGCTCACCATTAATAACGCCTAAATTATAATATAAAATTGCATTGGTAGGATCTTTTTCAACCGCTTGCTGCATTAATTCTTTAAACTTATTTTTATCTCCAATCTTGATGTATAAATCTGCTTCAGATAAAATCAAATTAACATCGTCTGGATTTACCGCTCTAGCTTCTTTAATAGCAGCTATAGCATTATCGTTTTCTCCTTTTTGAACATATATAAGAGCTATATTTTTAACAATTTCGGGTAATCTAGATTCTGTCTTTCCAATTCTTTGATTAGAATAGTCTTTAGAAGACTTAAATAAATTATATTCGGTTTCACTAACTTTTTCTTCAATTCCAGATTCAATTGAGGTTACAAAATATTCTGAAACAACTCCAGAATAACCCATGTTTTTTAACTTCAAATAATATTCTAAGGCTGTGTCATATTCTTTTGAATTAACTGCACTTGAAGCAGAAAAATATAAATAAGTTATATTATCCTCTTTTTCAGGGTTCATTAAATAAGCATCATATAATTTTTTTGAAGCTGCTAAATAATCATCATTTTTGTTATCCTGAACTGCAGAATTAACTAAATCAGCTTCAGCATTCTGAATCAAAAAATTAGCATCTTCAATGTATTTTTTTTGTCTTATTGATCTTTCTAATTCTATTGATTTTCTTAGTGAAATTACAGATTCCAGAGATTGTGCATCTTCTTTAAGAGCCCATCCATTTAAATAATAATAATGAGCTTGGTATTTTATATCTGATGCCAATATCAAATCTTTATTATTATTTAAGAGATCTAAAGCCTCTGAATAAAATTCCTGATCAATTAATTTTTGAGCTTGTTTTAATTCTTTTTTTTGTCCAAAAGTAAAAATGGATATAGTAAGCATTAAAATGTAAAAAATGTTTTTCATATGTGTTAATTTAAATCGTTATCATCATTATTTTCTTCAACTACATCTATATCTTCAACTAAATCTATATCCTCAGCATCAGAAATATCGTCGTCGTCATTTACTACTTTTGCAACTGCTGCTATAGAATCTGATTCTTTAAGATTTATTAGTTTAACGCCTTGAGTTGCCCTACCCATTACTCTTAATGAAGAAACTTCCATTCTTATAGCTATACCAGATTTATTAATAATCATTAAATCGTCGTTATCAGTAACATTTTTAATTGTAACTAATTCCCCAGTTTTTTCGGTAATTGAAATTGTTTTAACTCCTTTACCTCCTCTGTTAGTCATTCTATAATCATCTAAACTTGATCTTTTTCCATAGCCATTTTCAGAAACAACTAAAATATCACTTTCTAGATCATTAACAGAAATCATACCTACCACCTCATCTTTTGAATCTTTTAATCTAATTCCCCTAACACCAGATGCATTTCTACCCATTGGTCTAGTTTTGCTTTCTTCAAATCGAATACATTTTCCAGATTTAACAGCAATTAAAACTTGTGAGTTTCCATTTGTTAATTTAGCTTCTAAAAGTTCATCATCATCTTTAATTGTGATTGCATTAATTCCATTAGATCTTGGTCTTGAATACTGTTCTAAGGATGTTTTTTTAACCTGACCTTTTTTGGTTGCCATAATTACATAATGACTATTAATATAATCTTCATCTTTCAAATCTTGAGTACATATAAACGCCTTAACTTCGTCATCTTGCTCAATGTTGATTAAATTTTGCATCGCTCTGCCTTTAGAAGTTTTACTTCCCTCAGGAATTTCAAAAACTCTCATCCAGAAACATTTACCTTTTTGAGTAAAAAACAACATGTATTGATGATTAGTCCCTACAAATAAATGCTCTAAGAAATCTTCATTCCTTGTGGTAGAACCTCTTTGTCCTACTCCACCTCTGTTTTGTGTTTTATATTCTACTAGAGGAGTTCTCTTAATATAGCCAGCATTGGAAATAGTAATAACTACTTTTTCATCTGGAATCATATCTTCCATACTTAAATCACCACCAGAATATTCGATTTGAGATCTTCTTTCATCTCCATACTTATCCTTAATTTCAATAAGCTCATCTTTGATTATAGTCATCCTTCTTTCTTCACTATCAAGGATACTCTTAAGGTCCTTAATAGTATTCATTAACTCATCAAATTCACCTCTTAATTTATCCTGTTCAAGACCAGTTAATTGTCTTAAACGCATTTCAACTATAGCTTTTGATTGAATTTCTGAGAGTTTAAATTCTTTTATTAATTTAGATTTAGCTTCATCGGCGTTTGATGAAGATCTAATTAAAGCAATAACTTTATCTATATTATCAGAAGCAATTATTAAACCTTCTAATATATGTGCTCTTTCTTCAGCTTTTTTTAATTCATATTTTGTTCTTCTAACAACAACATCGTGCCTGTGTTCAACAAAATATCCAATCATTTGTTTTAGGTTCAACATTTGTGGACGACCCTTTACTAATGCAATATTATTCACACTAAAAGATGATTGAAGTTGAGTGTGTTTGAACAATGTGTTTAAAACTACATTAGGGACAGAGTCTCTTTTTAAAACATAAACAATACGCATTCCTTGTCTATCAGATTCGTCTCTAATTGTTGAAATACCTTCAATTTTTTTATCATTGACCATTTCAGCAGTTTTTCGAATCATTTCTGCTTTATTAACTTGATAAGGAATTTCAGTAACAATAATACATTCCCTTCCATTCACTTCTTCAATTTCAGCTTTAGCTCTCATTACAATCCTTCCTCTTCCAGTTTCGAAAGCTTGCTTAACTCCTTCATAACCATAAATTATACCTCCTGTTGGAAAGTCAGGTGCTTTTACAAATTGAATTAATTCATCAGTAGATATATCATTATTTTCAATATAGGCTATTGTACCGTCAATAACCTCAGTAATATTATGTGGAGGCATATTTGTTGCCATTCCAACGGCAATTCCACTCGCACCATTTATTAATAAACCAGGTATTTTAGTAGGTAGAACTGTAGGTTCCATTATAGAATCATCATAATTTAATTGATGATCTACAGTGTCTTTATCTAAATCTGCAACCATTTCTTCTGAAATTTTCTGCATTCTAGCTTCAGTATATCTCATTGCAGCAGGACTATCTCCATCAACAGAACCATAATTTCCTTGCCCGTCGACCAATAAATATCTTAAACTCCACTCTTGAGCCATTCTTACCATAGTATCGTAGACTGAAGAATCTCCATGTGGATGATATTTACCAAGTACTTCTCCAACAATAAAAGCTGATTTTTTAAATTTACTAGAACCTCTCAAACCCAATTGATGCATTCCATATAAAACACGCCTGTGGACTGGTTTTAAACCGTCTCTAACATCGGGCAGAGCTCTAGAGACAATAACAGACATTGAATAATCAATGTAAGCAGATTTCATTGCATCTTCAATGTTGATTGGGATTAATTTTTCACCTTCACTCATAAAATTATTTTTTACGTTAGTTACAACCTAACAAATATAATAATACCCCATATTTTAAATTGAATTTAAATGCGATTTTTTATAGATTTTATTAACAAATTATTAAAGATATTTTATCAAATAGTAGATAAAAAAACTTGGAATTAAAAAATTTTTTTTGTCTATTTACTTATAAGATAAAAGAATATATATGGATGATAATTTTTCTTCTAGAGTTAAAGATGTTATAACCTATAGTAAAGAAGAAGCTCTGAGACTAGGGCATGACTTTATTGGAACTGAACATCTTCTTTTGGGAATGCTTCGAGATGGAGGCGGAAAGGCAATTAACATATTAAACTCTCTTGAAATTGATTTAGATTATTTAAGAAAGAAAGTTGAGATATTAAGTCCGCCTAATCCAATCAATGATTTTAATCAAAATCATAAAAAAAATTTACATCTTACAAGACAAGCTGAAAGAGCATTAAAGACTACTTTTTTAGAAGCAAAGCTGTTTCAGGGTAAATCAATAAATACTGCACATCTACTATTATGCATCCTTAGAAACGAAAACGATCCAACAACAAAGTTGCTAATAAAACTTCAACTTGATTACGAATCTGTAAAAGAACAATTCAAATATATGCTCACCGAGCTTAATGATGATTTTACTAGTTCCCCTTCTTCAGAAACTTTTCCTGATGAATCTAAAGATAATGAAGACCCGATTGAAGAAAATCCGTTTACAATTAAATCAGAATCAAAATCTAAAGTTAAATCCAAAACACCTGTTTTAGATAATTTTGGAAGAGACTTAACCTCTCTAGCTAATGCTGGAAAATTAGACCCAGTAATTGGTAGAGAAAAAGAGATTGAAAGAGTTTCTCAAATTTTAAGCAGAAGAAAGAAAAATAATCCTTTATTAATTGGTGAACCAGGTGTTGGTAAATCTGCAATTGCGGAAGGCTTGGCATTAAGAATTATACAAAAAAAAGTTTCTAGAATATTATACAATAAAAGAGTTGTTACTCTTGATTTAGCAAGCATAGTTGCAGGAACAAAATATCGAGGACAGTTTGAAGAAAGAATGAAAGCTGTAATGAATGAAATTGAAAAAAATGATAATATAATATTATTTATTGATGAAATTCATACAATTGTCGGTGCAGGTGGAGCAACAGGAAGCTTAGACGCTTCTAACATGTTTAAACCAGCATTAGCAAGAGGAGAAATTCAATGCATAGGAGCTACAACTTTAGATGAATACAGACAGTATATTGAAAAAGATGGGGCATTAGAAAGAAGATTTCAAAAAATTATAGTAGAGCCTACAACAGTGGAAGAAACACTAGAAATTTTAAGAAATATTAAAGATCAATATGAATCTCATCATAATGTTAACTACACTGACAAAGCTTTGGAAGCATGTGTTAAATTAACAGATAGGTACATTTCTGATAGGTTTTTTCCTGACAAGGCTATTGATGCAATGGATGAAGCCGGGTCAAGAGTTCATATAACAAATATGGATGTTCCAAAAAATATAGTTGATTTAGAAATTTCTCTTGAGGAAGTAAGAGATAAAAAAAATACAGTTGTTAAAAAACAAAAATATGAAGAAGCTGCAAAACTAAGAGACGATGAAAAAAGAATTGAAAAAGAATTAGTTTCTGCTCAAGAAAAATGGCAAGAAGAATTAAAACAACATAGGGAAACAGTTGATGAAAATGATATTTCAGAAGTTGTTTCTATGATAACTGGAATTCCAGTTAATAAGATTGCTAAAGCCGAATTAAAAGAGCTTAATAATTTAAATAAAATTATTTCCAGTAAAGTTGTTGGTCAAAAAGAAGCTGTAAATAAAGTTGTAAAAGCTATTCAAAGAAATAGAGCGGGGATTAAAGACCCTAATAAACCTATTGGTTCATTTATATTTTTAGGTCAAACTGGTGTAGGAAAAACACAACTTGCTAAAATCTTATCTTCAGAGTTATTTAGTGGCTCAGATTCTTTGATTAGAATTGACATGAGTGAGTACATGGAGAAATTTGCTATCTCAAGATTAATCGGGGCACCCCCTGGTTACGTCGGTTATGAAGAAGGTGGGCAATTAACAGAAAAAGTAAGAAGAAAGCCATATAGTGTCATATTACTTGATGAAGTTGAAAAAGCTCACCCTGACATCTTCAATATGCTTTTGCAGGTACTTGATGAAGGATCATTGACAGATAGTTTAGGAAGAAAAGTAGATTTCAAAAATACAGTTATAATAATGACTTCAAATCTTGGCGCAAGACAGGTAAAAGATTTTGGAAACGGAGTTGGATTCGGGACAGAATCAATGAAATCTCAAGAGACTAAAAACATAAAGAATACCATAGAAAAATCATTAAAAAAAGCATTTTCACCTGAGTTTTTAAACAGAGTTGATGAAATAGTTGTTTTTAATAGTTTAGAAAAAGATGATTTGAAAAAAATAATAACTATTGAAATAGATAAATTAAAAAACAGATTAACAGAACTAGGATATAATTTAAAAATTTCTTCAAAAGCACTAAACTTTTTGTGCGAAAAAGGATTTGATAAAAAATACGGAGCTAGGCCTTTAAAAAGAGCGATTCAAAATTACGTTGAAGACCTAATTGCTGAAGAAATAGTAAAATCCAAAATAAAAGAAGGAAGTAATATAAAAATTGACCATAACAGTAAGTCGGAAAAACTAAATATTATTAAACTTTAATCTGAAATAGTATTTTTTTTTTATTGAATAATCAATAAAAACCTTTCAAATTAAATAATTCATAAAATAGTATATTTATTTTGTTTTATTTGTAAAATAAATCTCTCTTTAACATACATTTACATCTGATATTAATTTGTCAAAAACATGAATGTTATAAAATTTGGAGGAACTTCAATATCAAATTCTGAAAACATAAATAGAGTTATTGATATTATAATTAGTTGTGATACTAATTCTGTTGTGATATTGTCAGCAATTGGAGAAACAACCAACCAACTAATAAAATGCGGAAAATTAGCAGGGAAAAAAGATCTTAATTACAAAAATGTTTTCAATCATATTAAAGAAAATCATATAGAAATATGCTCTTCATTGTTTGAATACAATAATCAAAGTGAAATATTAAGTTTTGTTCAAACTAAACTAAATAAGTTAGAAAACATATTAGAGGGAATTTATAATTTAAAAGAATTTAGTAAAAAAACATATGACAATGTTTCAGGATTTGGAGAGGTATTATCATATAATATAATTGGAAAAATCTGCCAACAAAGAGGCTTAGATATTGAAATAAAAGATTCTAGAGAAATTATAACTACCAAACTTATTAATATTGGAAGAAAACAAGTCGATTTTAAATTAACCAAATTAAAATGGGATAATTTTTTAAAATCAATTAATAAAAAAATAGTAATTATGCCTGGCTACATTGCCAGAGATAATTTTGGTAACAACATTACTCTTGGAAGGGGTGGTTCAGATTTTACAGCATCAATAATTGCATCAATATCTAATGCTAAAAAACTTGAAATATGGACTGATGTTAGCGGAATATTCACTTCAAATCCAAAACTAGTTAAACAGGCCGTTCCTATTGATTCTCTTTCTTACAAGGAAGCAATGGAATTATCACATTTTGGAGCAAAAGTTTTGTATCCTCCTACAATTCAACCAGTAATGTCTAAGAATATTCCTGTTTTTATAAAAAATACTTTTAGCAAGAATGATAAAGGAACTCTTATATCAAGTAATTCAAGTAACAATTCAATAATCAAAGGAATTACACACATAAAAAACATTTCATTATTAACAATTGAAGGAAGTGGAATGATAGGGATTCCAGGGTTTTCAAAAAAATTATTTGAAGAAATTTCAAATAATAATATTAATATAATAATGATAACACAGGCCTCATCAGAACATTCCATTTGTATAGGAATCAATGATACTGATTCTGTTAATGCAAAAAAAATTATTGATGAAGCCTTTAAATACGAAATTGAAAATTCTATACTAAGCCCTTCCAAAATTGAATCTAAACTTTCAATCATTGCACTTGTTGGTGACAACATGAGAGATCATCAAGGCATAAGTGGTAAAATGTTTAGTGCATTAGGAAAAAACAATATTAATGTAAAAGCTATTTCTCAGGGATCTTCAGAAAGAAATATTACCGCAGTAATAAGAGAAAAGGATGTCAAAAAAGCACTTAACACACTACATGAAAAGTTTTTTGAAAAAAACATAAAACAATTAAATTTATTTATTGTTGGAATTGGTAACGTTGGATCTAAATTAATTGATCAAATTGAAAAACAAACTGATTATCTAGCTAAAAAACTTAAACTTAAACTCAGAGTTATAGCTATATCTAATTCAAAAAAGATGCTCTTTAATGAATCAGGCTTAAAACTAGGTAATCTTAAGCTTGAAATAAATAATGGAAAAAATTCTAATCTGGATGAATTTTATCAAAGAATCAAGAAATTGAATTTAAGAAATAGTGTTTTTATTGACAACACTGCAAGCTCAAAAATTGCGGGATTTTACAAACATTTCCTAAAGAATAACATCAGTGTTGTTACATGTAATAAAATAGCCTGTTCAGATTCTTATTCTAATTACATTGAATTAAAAAAACTATCATCAAAATACGATACATCCTTTTTATATGAAACTAATGTAGGTGCTGGATTACCAATAATTGACACATTAAATAATTTAATTAATTCTGGTGATAAAATAAATTCTATACAAGCTGTTCTGTCAGGAAGCTTAAATTATATATTTAATAACTTTAAAAGTTCAAATACTTTTGAATATGTTGTAAAAGAGGCTATGGATAAAGGATTCACAGAGCCAGATCCAAAAATCGACTTAAGTGGAATAGACGTTGCAAGAAAAATTTTAATTTTAGCGAGAGAAAGTGGTAATGAAATTGAATTAAAAGACATATCTAATACATCTTTCTTACCCAAAGAAAGTTTAAACACAAAAAATAATAAAGAGTTTTTAAAATCATTGTCTGAAAATAAAGATCATTTTGAAAACATTTTAAATGATGCATACAGTAATGATTGTAAAATAAAATATGTAGCTGAATATAAAAATGGAAAAGCAAGTGTAGGAATTAAAAATATTCCAAAGGATCATGATTTTTACAATCTTGAAGGGAGTGATAATATTGTCTTATTTTATACAGACAGATATAAACAACAACCATTAATCGTTAAGGGAGCTGGAGCTGGAGCTGATGTCACAGCAGCTGGAATTTTTGCAGATATAATTAGAACAAGCAAAAGATAAATAAAAACTTTATTACAACTCAAATTTTCTTTTAAAATACATAGTTTAGCAGCGATGAATGAAATAAGGGTATTTTCTCCAGCAAGCATAGCAAACCTTTCATGTGGATATGATATTTTAGGAGTATGTTTAGACAAAGTAGGTGATGAAATAATTGTCAGAAAAACAAAAAAGAGAGGCGTTGTTATCACAAAAATTTCTGGACAAAAACTTAGTAAAGATATAAAACTGAATGTTGCTGGTGTATCTGCTACTGCCCTTCTAAATGAAACAGAAGTTAATTGTGGTTTTGAAATTGAAATCCATAAAGGAATAAAGCCCGGTAGTGGAATTGGAAGTAGTGCAGCAAGCTCAGCAGGCAGTGTTTTTGCAATTAATCAATTAATTGGAAAGCCATATTCAAACAAAGAGTTAGTCAAATTTGCAATGGAAGGTGAAAAAGCAGCTTCTGGATCTTTGCATGCTGATAATGTTGCCGCGGTACTGTTAGGCGGGTTTACTTTTGTAAGAAATAGCTCTAAAAATGATTATTTCAAATTAAACTCACCAATCGAACTAGCATTTACAATAATTCATCCTCAAATAGAAATTAAAACATCTGATTCGAGAGCAATTTTAAAAAAACATGTAAGTATTCAAGAAATGACTGAACAATCTGCTAATATTGGTTCATTCGTAACTGGATTGTATACTGAAAATTATGAACTAATCGGAAGATCAATTGAGGATAAAGTTATTGAACCATTAAGATCAATTTTAATCCCCAAATTTAATGAATTAAAAAAAACCAGCTTATATAATGGTGCTTTAGGATGTGGTATTTCTGGCTCAGGACCCTCTGTGTTCGCTATTTCCAAAGGGGCTAGTACAGCAAAAAAGGTCGGGGTATCTATGGGAAAAATCTATAATGAATTAGATTTAGAGTATGATATTCATATTTCTTACGTTAATGATATTGGAATAAAAATATTAGAATTAAAATAGTATGTTTTATAAAAGTTTGAAATCAAGTTCAAAATTAGTGAATTTTGAAGAAGCAGTCAAAAAAGGACTAGCAGAAGATGGAGGTTTATTTTTTCCTGAAAAAATTAAAAAATTAAACAAAGAATTTATTGAAAATTTAGAAGAGTTTTCAAATATTGAAATTGCATATGAAGTAATTAAACAATTTATTGGAGATGAAATTAATGAAAATGATTTAAAAAATATCATAAAAAACACAATTGACTTTGATTTTCCTTTAATAGATATTGAAAAAAATATAAAATCTTTAGAGCTTTTTCATGGACCTACTCTAGCATTTAAAGACGTGGGAGCAAGATTTATGGCAAATTGCCTTGGACACTTTAATAAAAAAAGTGATAAAACAAATACAGTTCTTGTTGCAACATCTGGGGACACGGGTGCCGCTGTTGCTAATGGTTTTCTTGGCGTAAAAGGAACTAATGTTGTTATTCTATATCCAAAAAATATGGTAAGTGAGATACAAGAAAAACAACTAACTACAAATGAAAAAAATATAACTGCATTTAGAGTTGATGGAACTTTTGACGACTGTCAAAAGATGGTTAAAAGAGCTTTTACAGATAAGGAATTAAATAACGAATTAAATTTAACTTCTGCTAACTCAATTAATGTAGCAAGGTGGCTGCCTCAAATGTTTTATTATTTTTTTGCAATAAAACATTTAAAAACAAATAAAAAAATAGTGTTTAGTGTACCAAGTGGTAATTTTGGAAATATTTGTGCTGGTGCAATTGCAATGAAATTAGGATTGCCAATAGATCAATTTGTTGCTAGTACAAATTCAAATGATACAATTCCTAGATATTTAAATACTAAAAACTATAACCCGAAAAAAACTATTCCTACTATTTCAAATGCAATGGATGTTTCAAATCCTAGTAATTTCATAAGAATAGAAGAAATATTTCAAGACTTTAACGAATTGAAAAATTGTTTTTCATCATACAGTTTTAACGATGACAAAACTTTAAAAGCAGTTAAAAGTGTATACAAAAACTCTAATTATATATTAGACCCTCATGGAGCAGTTGGTTATCTTGGTTTAAAAAAGTTTTTAGCTAATAACTCTGATTTTATTGGTATTTTTTTAGAAACTGCTCATCCAATAAAATTTTCAAATCATATTGAAAATGAATTAGATTTAAAATTAAAAATACCTCAGTCAATAAGTAAAATTATTTCGAGAAAAAAAAGATATATTGATATTGAAAACTATAGTAATTTTAAAAGAAAAATACTTAATATGGGTTTAATTAAATGAAAAACCTTTAGGTGGTTCTAAACCTTTTAAATGTTTTACAAAATAATCCCATTTTCTTCTCATCATGTAGTTACTCATATCTCCATAACCATGTCTCTTATTTGGGAATAAAATCAAATCAAAATCTTTATTAGCTTTAATTAATTCATCAACTACAAGCATAGTATTAGATGGAGGAACATTATCATCAAGCATTCCGTGAGCAATTAATAATTTTCCTTTTAAATTTTCAACAAATAATTGATTAGCTTGGATATCATAATTAGTTTTTTTTACATCATATTCAGAACTATTATCTTTAGAGTCAATACCTAAGGGTTCTAAAAGACCATGCCATTTTTCGCCCCAATCAGCTTCATAATTTCTATTATCGTGATTTCCAGAGCTAGATACTGCTACATCATAAAAGTCAGGATATCTAAGTAAAGCAGCAGTTGAAGCAAATCCTCCACCAGAATGACCCCATATACCTACTCTAGATAAGTCCATACCGGAATATTTTTTTGACAATTGTTCAATTGCCTTAATATTATCAGGAAGACCATTATCACCCATATTTCCATAATATGCATCGTGGAAGGATTTAGATCTTCCAGGTGTGCCCATTGCATCTACTGCAACAACGATAAACCCTAGTTCAGCAAGAGCTTGAAAATCTCTTCTGGCAACCATGAATGAATAATTACCAACACTTCCCGATTGAGGACCAGGATAAATATAATTTAAAACTGGATACTTGTCATTTTTGTCGTAAAAACTAGGAATATACATAAGACCAAATAAATCTGTTTTATCATCTCTTGCTTTGACATTAAATTCTAAAGGTTCTTGCCATCCATTACTTTTTAGGTTATCAGTGTTTGAAGATGATAATTGAAATAAATTTTTTCCATCTCTATCCTTTAAAATTGATTTAGGAGCAGTTTTAGTTGTTGAATATGTTGTTACAAAATAATCCCAATTTGAAGAAGGATTTATGGAATGAGATCCCATTTCAGGTGTCAAACAAATTAAATTATTTCCATTAAAATTCACTTTATACAAATAGACATGATAAGGATTGCCTTTTTCTTTTCCTCCAGCAGTAAAAATAATTTCTCTTTTATCATAGTCAATATGCATAACTTTTCTAACTAACCAATTTCCAGAGGTTATTTTATTTTTTAATGTTTTAGTGTTCAGATCATATAAATAGATATGTCCCCAATTATTTTTTTCAGAGTACCAAATAAACTCATCAGAATCAAACAAAACTCTCCAATTTTCTGCTCTAAGTCCAGATTCATAGTATGTATCAACGTTTTCTTTAAATACTGAACGAACAATCCCGGTTTTTGAATCCGCAATTTGCAAATGTGCCTCTTTATGATCTCTTGAAGATGAAATAAATGCTAGCTTTGAAGAATCTTCACTCCACTGAGCATCAAGTAACTCACCTCCTCTTCCGGCAATATGGTCGGTAGTTGTTGATCTCTGAAAATCATTTTTCATTTTTAATTTTATGATTTTCTTTGACTTTACATCAATGATAAGCCTCTCAATTTCAAATATTTTTTCATCACCTGGAAGAGCATACTTCCAAGCCTGAAGTTTTGGATGACCAACATTTGTTGTAGTTAAGTACATTTCACCTACTCCTCTGGCATCTTGTCTAAAGGTTGCTATTTTATCTGATTTCGGACTCCATTTTAAAACGGGTCCTTTAGATTGTATCCAGCCTGCATTATTGGTAGCATAACCATAATCCTTTATACCATCAAAAGTTAGCTGAGTTCTTTTATCAGTTTTAGTATTCCTAACCCATAAATTAAAATTGTTTATGTAAGCAGCAAGGTTACCGTCTGGAGACAAGAATTCGTATAGATTCTTATTAAAATCCTTATTTATGTTTTTTGAATTAAATTCATCAATTTCTTTATAATTGCTTTTTTTTAATAAATTTAAATCTATTATAAAACTTTCTGTTTTGTCTCTAAGCTTTACCTTGTAATGAAAAAAATCGTCTTTATCCCATTTCTGAAAAGTTAAAACATTATTAAGGTATTTATTCAAACTTTTACCCATGTGAGAAGTAGCGTTTTCATAATCATTTATTGTTATTGTAGATGAATTATTAGTATCACAAGAAACAAAAACAAAAAAAATAAATCCTAAAAATAAACTAAGCTTTTTATTCATTTTATTGAATTATATATTTTGAATCAACATAATAGTTTTTATCAATTTCAATAGATCCTTTTAATTTTTTAGATTTCCATTTTTGAGTTGGAAATATTCTTATTTTTTCTTCATTCCCAGCAATATGGTCTGTAACAATTAAATCAATTGGCATTTTAAAACCTTCAATAACATTATTCCATCTAAAAGACATTTTACCATCAATCAAATTATGCTCTAAAACAGGAATCCTTATATCTCTTAAATATTGATTGAAAAATGGTTTTAAATTTATTTTCATTTTTTCAGAAATATAATTTTCAATTTCATAAGTTGTGACAGTTTTGTGATAAAAATCTTTATTTAATCCCCTCAAAACATTTCTCCACACTTTGTCGTTACCAGCTACTTGTCTAAGTGTGTGTAAAAGATTTGCACCCTTTGAATACATATCACCCGAACCACCTTTATTAACATTATATGGACCAATTATTGGTTTTTTGTTTCCAATTCCTCTTCGGGTTCCTATGACATACTCAGATGATGCTTTTTTACCGAAATGATAGTCTACAAAAAGATTTTCTGAATATGTAGTAAATCCTTCGTGAACCCACATATCAGCGATATCTTTATAAGTAATATTATTAGCAAACCACTCATGACCTGTCTCATGTATGATTATATAATCAAATTTTAGTCCCCATCCAGTACCAGACAAATCACGACCTAAATATCCTTTTCTATATTTATTTCCATAAGTTACCGAACTTTGATGCTCCATACCTAGATAAGGGGCTTCTACTAATTTAAAACTGTCTTCATAAAAAGGATATGGACCAAACCAATATTCAAAAGCTTGCATCGTTTTAATTGCATCTACAAAATGAACTTTTGCTTTTTCTAAATTATAACTCAAAACATAATAATCCATATCCAGATCTCCCTTTTCACCCTCATATATTTCTGAAAAATTAACATAATCACCAATATTAATATTTACTCCATAATTATTTATTGGATTTACTACTTCCCAATGAAATGTAGTTGAATCTGACATTTCATCAATCTTAACTAGTCTTCCGTTTGAAACATTTGTAAGTCCTTTAGGAACATTAACACTCATTAACATACTTTCAGGTTCATCGTACATGTGATCTTTGTTAGGCCACCAAACACTAGCTCCTAGGCCCTGACATGAAGATGCTATAAAATGATTTCCATTTTTATCTTTTTCCCATGAGATACCACCATCCCAAGGGGCTCTTACCGCGACTCTAGGGTTACCTTCATAATAAACTATTAACTCTTCTTTCGAGCCTACATTTTGTTTCTTCTTAAGCTTTATGAAATGTGCATTACCATCATGTATAATTTCTAACTCAGAATTATCTTGAATAGCCTTAGTTAGTATAAGTGGTGTTTGAAGATCAATTTGCATTAAATCATGTGATTTAAGTACTGTGTAAGAAATCTTGTTGGAACCCGAAATGAATTTTTCTTCTGGTTTAACGCTTATATCAAGATGATAGCGGTTAAGATCCCACCAAGACCTTTCCTTCGTAATAGATCCACGCAACGTATCTTGTCTACTAAATTCAGTTTTATCATCCATTATTCCTTGAGAGAATAATATTACAGGACTTAATAATAAAAGAATTAATATTTTTTTCATGTTAATATGTGTTTTATTTTTTGTAAGGTAAAAAAAATGCTCGAAATTTGTATCATAAAATAAATTATGAAAAAAACTTCTCTATTTGATATCCACGTAAAATCCAATGCTAAAATGGTCCCTTTTGCAGGATTTAATATGCCGGTACAATTTGAAGGGGTTAATGCTGAACATCTTCAGGTTAGAAATTCCGTAGGGATATTTGATGTTTCCCATATGGGTGAGTTTTTAGTTGAGGGAGAAAATGCTACTAGTTTTTTAAACTATATATGTTCAAACGATATTTTATTAATGTCTGAAGGGAAAGCTCAGTATAATTGTTTAATCAATCCTAATGGAGGTATAATTGATGATTCGATTGTTTACAAGTTTAGCTCTAATAACTATATGATTGTAGTGAATGCTTCAAATATAGAAAAAGATTGGAATTGGATTAATAAACAAAATATAAATTTCAACAATAAACTAACAAATATTTCAGACAGTACATCTTTACTAGCTGTTCAAGGTCCAAAGGCAAATGAAGTCATTCAAAAATTAGTTGATTTTGATTTAAGTCAATTAAAAAGTTATTCATTTGTTAAAAGTGATATTAAAGAAATTAAAGAAATTATTATTTCAACTACTGGCTATACTGGTTCTGGTGGAGTTGAATTGTATGTAAACAATATTGATGCGATAAACTTATATAATTTATTAATTGAGACTGGTGAATACTTGGATATTAAACCCATAGGATTAGCAGCAAGAGATACTTTGAGGCTAGAAATGGGCTATTGTTTATATGGAAATGATATTGACGACACAATTAATCCAATAGAAGCTGGATTAAAATGGGCAACAAAAACAAATAAAGATTTTATAGGTAAAAAATCTATTTTAAATTCAATTGAAAATGGAATTGAAAAAAAACTAATAGGTTTTGTTTTAAATGAAAGAGGGATCCCAAGAAAAGGCTACAAAATATTTGACTCTAAACAAAATGAGATTGGAATAGTTACATCTGGAACAATGTCACCAGTTTTAAAAAAAGGAATTGGAATGGGCTATGTGAAATTTCCTAATGAAAAGCTAGGATCTCAAATATTAATACAAATTAGAAATAAATTTGTCAAATCAGAGATAGTTAAACCCCCTTTTATAAAATAAAATGATTAGAGTTTTAATTTTTGGGGGTAGCAGCTCAGTTGGGACTGCAATTTTCAAAGAATTAAATCCTTTTTATGATTTGCATGCTACTTACTATAAACAAACTAAATTTAGATCTAACAAAAGGTACAAATATTATGACCTTGAAACTGATCCTACTTTGATTTTAAATGAATTAAATCCAGATATAATTATATCTGGATTAAAAGGTGATTTTAATTTACAAGTCAAATATTATGATAAAATCATAAAGTATTGTGAAGGTTTTGAATCTAAATTAATGTTTTTATCTTCTTCAAGTGTATTCGATTCTTTTATAAATTATCCATCATATGAGGAAGACAAAACTTTTTCTCAAAGTATATATGGAAGATTTAATATTCATATTGAAAATAAATTGTTTAGAATGAAAAATTCAAATTGGACTATTAATAGATCAGCTATGATTTACAGCTTAAAATCGAAAAGAATAAATCAAATTAAAAAAAGTATAGGCAAATCTAATCCAATAGAAATATTTCCAAATTTAATTATCAATATCAATTCTGAAATTTTATTAGCAAAACATTTACATTACATAATTAGCAGGAATATATGTGGAATATTTCACCACGGAAGCAAGGACTTAATAAACCATGAAGAGCTTATAAAAAATATTATTGAAAAATTAAATTTGAAAAAAATTAGTTATAAATATGTTTATACGACTAACGACAATAGATATCTTTCATTATTATCAAACAAAAATTTATTTCCCAAACATCTTAACTTCACTATTAATTCAATTTTGAAAAAAATTCAATAAAATCATTTTATTAACTTTAGTAATAAATTATATTTGATTTTATGGGAAGAGCATTTGAATTTAGAAAAGCTAGAAAAATGAAAAGATGGTCAGCGATGGCTAAAACTTTTACTAGAATAGGAAAAGATATTGTGATGGCCGTAAAAGACGGTGGATCTTCAATAGAGACTAATTCTAAACTTAGAGCTGTTATTCAAAATGCTAAGGCAGCTAACATGCCAAAAGATAATATTGAAAGAGCTATAAAAAGAGCTTCTGACAAATCTACTGGAAATTTTAAAGAAATTTTATTTGAAGGATATGGTCCATCTGGAATAGCAATTATTGTTGAAACAGCTAGTGACAACAATAATAGAACGGTTGCTAACGTTAGAAGTTATTTTAATAAATATGGTGGTAATTTAGGTACCGCAGGGTCTGTAGAGTTCATGTTTGATCGAGTTTGTAATTTTACAATAAAAACTGATGTTGATTTAGAAGAATTGGAATTAGACTTTATTGATTTTGGAGTTGATGAAGTCATGAAAGATGATGATGGTTATGTGGTGCTTTACTCCTCTTTTGAAAATTATGGTTCAATTCAAAAAGAAATTGAAAGTAGAAAAATTGAAATAATATCATCTGAGTTTGAAAGAATTCCAAAACAAATGAAAGAACTTAATGATGAACTTAAAAAAGAGGTCAATATATTAATTGAAAAAATTGAGGAAGATGATGATGTACAAACTGTTTTTCACAATATGAACTTGAGCTAAGAATAATCGGGAACTTTACCCTTAATTCCTTTGTAAAACAATCTTAAGTAAGTTATATCCTTATCAACATCACCAGTAATTGAAAAAGGTTTAGAAATTATAATTTGTTTGTTTTCAAAATCTAAAGCGACACTATAAATAGGTACATTAGCTTTTTTTGCAATGTAATAAAACCCAGTTTTCCAATTCTCAACTTTTTTTCTAGTTCCCTCAGGTGATAATGCAAGAATAAATGATTCGTTTTGACTAAATAAGTCAGCTATTAAATCAACACTATTTGAACTGCTATTTCTATTTACAGGCATTCCTCCCAACCAATTCATTATATATTTTAAAGGAAACTTAAAAAGTTCTTTTTTACCAATAAATCTTACGTTTTTATTTTCGAATAAACTTCTTGCAAAAATTGCAAGAAAAAAATCAGACCAATGTGTGTGAGGAGCCGCTATAATAATACATTTTTTAACAAAATCAGTATCTCCAACAATATTCCATTTAAGAATACTATAAAAAATATATTCTCTTATTTTTTTCATTTAAACAAATTTCTTGCTTTAATTAAGTCTTCCATAGTATCGATGCCAATTCCATCAAAATTAGAAATTACCATTTTAATTTTTTTTCCACTTTCTAAGTACCTTAATTGTTCTAGTTTTTCAATTAACTCAAGTTTTGTTGGCTTTGAATTATAAAAATCAACCAAACTTTTTTTTCTAAATCCATAAATTCCAATATGTTTAAAATAATTGAGTTTAGGGTTAGATACACTATTAAAAGGAATAGGAGATCTTGAAAAATATATAGCAAAATCATCTGAGTCAGTTACAACTTTAACATTATTAGGGTTTTCAACCTCTTCCCTATTGGAAATAACTTTCATTAAAGACACTAAATCGATTTTCTTATACTTATCTAGTTTAAAAGTGTTAACTAGTTTCTGTAAACTTTTTTTATCAATTAAAGGTTCATCTCCTTGTACATTAACAATGATATCAACTTCCATGTCTTTTGCAAA
>Ga0115006_10000036_pt1 | contig 59779 bp, 50 predicted proteins | sample ArcOceMetagenome_3_FD_88943 | JGI IMG/M metagenome (GOLD analysis project Ga0115006, IMG submission 88943) | Marine eukaryotic phytoplankton communities from Arctic Ocean - Arctic Ocean- Svalbard ARC20M Metagenome | ecosystem: Environmental > Aquatic > Marine > Oceanic | place: Arctic Ocean...
TACGCCATTCCGGGGTTCTTATTCGCGATCCTGTTGATCGTTCTGTTCGCGGGTGGATCATTCTGGCGGGTCTTTCCGCTGCGCGGTTTGACGTCTGACAACTGGGCGGAGCTGTCGATGATTGGCAAAGTCTTAGATTACTTGTGGCACATTACGTTGCCTGTTCTTGCGTCCACGATTTCTGCGTTTGCGACCCTTACGTTGTTGACCAAAAACAGCTTTCTTGACGAGATCAAAAAGCAATATGTCATGACGGCCAAGGCCAAAGGGTTGACCGAAAACCGCGTTCTTTATGGGCATGTTTTCCGCAATGCGATGCTGATCGTGATCTCTGGATTTCCGGCGCTGTTCATTGGCGTATTCTTTGGTGGGTCGCTGATCATTGAAACATTGTTCAGCCTTGATGGGCTTGGGCGACTTGGGTTTGAAGCCGCCGTGGCGCGCGATTATCCGGTCGTGTTTGGTACTCTGTTTGCGTTTTCCCTCATGGGGTTAGTCATCGGGATTATTACCGATCTAACTTACGTCTTTATCGACCCCCGCATTGATTTTGAGAGGCGTGGCTGATGTTTAAGTTGTCCCCGCTTAATCGCCGTCGCATGAGCAACTTCAAACGCAACCGCCGTGCTGTGTGGTCGCTCTGGATATTTGCCATTCTGTTTGGCCTGTCGTTATTTGCGGAATTCATCGCCAACGACAAACCGATCCTTGTGTCGTACCGCGGCGAATTACGCATGCCGGTGATGTCGTTTTATTCAGAACAAGATTTTGGCGGGGATTTTCTGACGGAGGCCGGATATTCCGACCCCGAGGTCAAATGCCTGATCGTTACCGGCGGATTGGTTGACTGTTTTGACAGTCCTGAAAGCCTAATCGAGGCCGTGGACAACGACGTTGAACTGCAAATCGACGGTTTCAGCGCAGGGTGGATACTGTGGCCCATCATCCCGTATTCCTATAACACGATTGTTGATGTCGCAGGCGTGGCCCCCGCCCCACCGTCTGCCACCAACTGGTTGGGCACTGATGACACCAAGCGCGATGTAGTTGCCCGCGTGATTTACGGGTTTCGTCTGTCGATCATCTTTGCATTGATAGTCACCACTGGCGCGTCGGTGATCGGGATCGTTGCAGGCGCTGTGCAAGGGTATTTTGGTGGCTGGATTGATTTGGTTTTCCAACGCTTCATCGAGATTTGGACAGGCATGCCTTCACTGTATGTGATCATCATCGTATTCGCGATTGTGGGCCGAAGTTTCTGGCTGTTGGTGTTCCTGACGATCCTGTTTGGTTGGCCATCACTTGTCGGTGTTGTCCGCGCTGAGTTTTTCCGCGCCCGAAATCTGGAATATGTCCGCGCGGCCAAGGCGCTGGGTGTCAGCGACCGTGTGATCATGTTCCGCCATATGTTGCCCAACGCAATGGTTGCAACTGTCACGATGCTACCGTTCCTGATCACGGGTGCGATCGGCGGGTTGGCGTCGCTTGATTTCTTGGGATTTGGCTTGCCATCGTCCGCCCCGTCATTGGGCGAGCTGACATTGCAAGCCAAACAGAACCTACAGGCTCCTTGGCTTGGCTTCACTGCCTTCTTTACCTTTGCGATCATGCTGTCGCTGTTGGTGTTTATATTTGAGGGTGTACGGGATGCCTTTGATCCGCGAAAGACATTCTCATGACCGCACTTTTGAAGGTCAAAGATCTGACCGTCGGTTTTCGCCAAGACGGCGCAATCAGCCATGCAGTGCGCGGTGTGTCGTTCGAGGTCCATAAGGGCGAGACCGTCGCCTTGGTTGGTGAATCCGGTTCTGGTAAATCAGTCACCGCGCTGTCGACGGTGCAATTGTTGGATGACAACGCCCAAGTCGGCGGGTCAATCACTTATGCCGGTCACGAAATGGTTGGTGCGTCCGAACCTGAACTGCGCGCGGTGCGCGGTAACGACATCAGCTTTATTTTCCAAGAACCGATGACGTCGCTGAACCCGCTTCACACGATTGAGCGCCAGTTGACCGAAAGCATAGAACTGCATCAGGGGCTGCGCGGGTCAGGGGTGAAGACCAAGATTATCGAACTGCTGAACCAAGTTGGTATTCGTGACGGGGCAAGTCGACTGGGCGCGTATCCACATCAGTTGTCTGGTGGGCAACGCCAGCGCGTGATGATCGCGATGGCATTGGCAAATGGGCCAGAGCTGTTGATCGCGGATGAGCCGACGACTGCATTGGATGTGACCATTCAAGCCCAAATTTTGGACTTGCTTGCTGAACTGAAACGCGATGTCGGCATGTCGATGCTGTTCATCACCCATGATTTGACGATTGTACGCAAAATTGCGGACCGCGTTTGCGTGATGAAAGACGGTGAGATTGTCGAAGCCGGCCCCACGGCCGAGATTTTTGGCAACCCGCAGCACCCCTATACGAAGATGTTGCTGTCTGCTGAATCCGCTGGTGTGCCTGCGCCTGTGCCAGATGGTTCAAAGGTGATTATTGAAACTGATCAGTTAAAGATCTGGTTTCCAATTCACGCAGGTTTGCTCAAACGTACCGTTGATTATGTAAAAGCGGTCAACAACGCGACCCTGACTGTTCGGGTGGGCGAGACAGTTGGCATCGTTGGCGAGTCTGGTTCGGGGAAGACCACGCTGGCCTTGGCTATTATGCGCCTGATCGAGTCCGAGGGGCGGATCAAGTTCCAAGGCACCGATATTCATGCATTGACCCCCAAACAAATGCGTCCACTGCGCGGCGATATTCAGATTGTGTTCCAAGACCCGTATGGGTCGCTGTCACCACGTATGACCGTCGCTGAAATTATTGCCGAAGGACTGGCCATACACGGTCTTGCGCCGGGTAAAAATCGTCGCGACATGGTGGCCGAAATTATGGGTGAAGTTGGTCTTGATCCGGCGTTGATGGATCGCTACCCGCACGAATTTTCAGGTGGTCAGCGTCAGCGCATCGCAATTGCGCGCGCTATGATTTTACGACCTAAGCTGTTGGTTCTAGACGAGCCGACGTCAGCGCTGGATATGACGGTACAAGTCCAAATTGTGGAATTACTACGTGATCTTCAGGTCAAATTCGGGCTGGCGTATCTGTTCATCAGTCACGACCTAAAAGTCGTGCGCGCGCTGTCACATAAGGTGATGGTGATGAAGCAGGGCGATGTTGTTGAGGTCGGAGATGCTGCGGACATATTTGACGCACCCCAAAGCGAATACACCAAAGCGCTGATGGCTGCGGCATTTGAGGGCCGCAGTGTCTAGCCTTCGTTCCCAATCATGAAGCAGGGTGTACCGCGCGCGATAAGGCGGCGACAAGCAAGGTCAGCTGTTTCACGGCTTAGACCCATAAAATTAGCATCAAACCCACCAGAGCGGCCCACGACACGGCGTACGGACCCATCCAGCGTGCTCATTTCATTGAGCGCGACCTTGAGCAATACGCGTTCGGCTTGGTATCTTGATCCGTAGCGGCCAATGTTCACGCCCCAGTGGCGGCCACCGGATGTGGAGATGCGGGTCACGATTTCAGGTCCAGTGACCTGAGCGATATCCGCAGACGCAGGGACAATGTTCGTTGGTTGTATATTTTGCGCAGCGTCGGCGGTGGCAAGCGCAAGCGCGACGGCATCTTGGGCCTCGGCGGCACCCGCACTAAGCGCCTCGGCCAAAATGGAATTAATGTCGGCAGCATTCACGGCCAGCAATACGTCGGGGACGGCACGCATTTTCGGGCGCAAACTGCGGCTGACGGACCCTGATACGCGCACAGTTTTGCCTGCACCACCATTGGTCGCGGCTTGGCCGTTGCCCTGTACGGTTTCTGGAAGTGCGACTGCAACCATATCAGGCCGCTTTAACGTGGCACGTGATGGCGCGCGGTTGAACCCGAGGTTCATCAATTCAGTCACCTTAACATTACGCGACGCGGTTGACGCGCCACCAAAGACAGTCGCGATGATACGTTCTTGCCCGCGCTGCGCTGACGCCACAAGGTTGAACCCCGCGGCCCGCGTGTAGCCCGTTTTGACCCCATCGCCGCCTTCATAGCTGTCAAGCCAACGGCGGTTGGTGTGACGCACAGTTGCGATGCCTGCATCAGCGGTCCGGCGCGAAAACAGATTATAGTATTGCGGATAATCATAAATCACGTGGCGTCCAAGAATAGACATATCGCGGGCCGTCGACATGTGCCCGTTTTGGGTCAGCCCGTGCGCGTTACGGAATGTCGTGTTGCGCATGCCCATGGCGGCCGCTGTACGGTTCATGCGGGTCGCAAATGCGGATTCGGACCCAGAAATCGCTTCGCCAATGGCGGTGGCGGCGTCATTGGCGGATTTGACGGCAGCCGCACGGAGCAAATAACGCAGCTTGATCGTCTGACCGCGGCGTAGGCCTAATTTTGATGGCGGCTCAGATGCGGCGTTGGCTGTGATCTTCACTTCGGTATCGAGTGTGATCTCACCACGCTGGACCGCTTGAAATGCGATATACAAGGTCATCATTTTGGTCAGCGACGCTGGATGCAGTCGCGTGTCCGCATTGCGTGAATGGAGCACTTCACCCGTGCGCGCATCCATCACCATGGCGGCGTAAGGTGCCGCATGACTTTTGGATCCCGCAAAGGATACCCCAATTAAACAGATGCACAGAAATGCCCACCGTAGGGCCAATTGTCCCGGACGACTTTTCACGTCGCTTGCCTCTTATCTTTACTGCCTCTGGCCCCAGATTAATTCCAAGTGCCTTTTATCGTTGTTTTCATATCTAGCACAAAGAAGTTTTTCAGAAAATACCCTAATTTCAAAGACTTTCGGTGTGGCATTCGTGTTGTCACAGGCAAATCTAGCGGTAATGCGGCCAAACTGCCCCTAGATGAGCTAATGTGTCAGGAATGTGGCAGATTGCCTAACGCGCAAGTGTCCAAATTGTTTCACCCGAACGGCGTATGATCGGGGGGGTTCCATGTCGCTCACGCTGCCCTATATATTCCATCTAATCCATAAGGGTGTTGGTGATGCTTGCTGACTTTTACATGATGGCGGACAAAACGGGCGACGATGACGGTGACGTCGGCGTCGTGCTTGAAACCAAGCCAAAGACAAAGCGGCCACCGCTTTATAAGGTTCTGATCCTGAACGATGATTTTACGCCGATGGAATTCGTTGTGATGGTGTTGGAGCGGTTCTTTGGGATGACCAGCGCCCAATCTTACGAGCTTATGTTGATCGTACACAAAAAAGGCGTTGCTGTGGTCGGTGTTTATAGTCATGAAATCGCCGAGACCAAAGTCGCCCAAGTCATGGATTACGCACAACGCCACCAGCATCCGCTGCAATGCACGATGGAAAAAGAATAGCGCACACCGCTGTTCGGAAAATTACATATGTCCTCATCTCGCCTTTCAACTGCCGTCGCTGATGGTGTTTTGGTTCTGCCAAACGGCAAGATCACCATCATGCGCCCCGCTGCTGATTATGACATCAGTGCATTGCCGCGTGACGATGTAATGATCGCCCAAGGGTTCTATCCTGATTTCGCCAGTTGGAATGATGCGGGCTATAGGGTCACCGGCAAAGCCGAGCCTGCGGATATTGCTATTGTTGTTGTGCCGCGATCCAAGGCATTGGCGCGCTCCATGGTGGCGGCTGCCGCCACATGGGCCAAATTGGTGATTGTTGACGGATACAAAACCGACGGCGTTGATAGCCTGTTTAAGGAATGCCGCAAGCGTCTGGGTGATGTTTCGTCGATTCCCAAAGGGCATGGTCGCATCTTTTGGTTTGAAGGCACCGATGCATTTACCGATTGGGCAGCCCCGCCGCCTGTTCAGGGCGATCATGGCTTTTTCACAACTGCTGGCGTTTTCTCTGATGGGGCTGTGGACAAAGGATCTGCTTTACTGGCCGAGGTTTTACCGGAAAAAATGCCATCTAAAATGGCGGATATTGGCGCTGGTTGGGGCTATTTGGCAGCGCCCGTGCTTGCCCGTGCTGGAGTAGCTTCGCTTGATATGATCGAGGCAGAGACCCTATCGTTGGATTGTGCCCGTCTGAATGTGACGGATACGCGGGTCAATTTCCACTGGGCGGATGCAACGACGTTTGAGCCCCGAAATGCCTATGACGGGATCGTCATGAACCCGCCGTTTCATTCTGGCCGCAGCGCCGAGCCATCAATCGGGCGGGCGTTTATAGCGGCCTCTGCGCGGATGCTCGCCTTTCATGGTAAACTTTGGATGGTCGCGAACCGCCATTTGCCCTATGAACAGGCCCTGCGGGAAAGTTTCCGCAATGTTGACGAGGTTGCCGGTAACGGCGCGTTCAAAGTGTTTCACGCAACCCGACCGCTACGGCTGGAGAGAAGCTAGATGTCTTTTTCGATTGCAGGAAAAACCGCGATTGTCACCGGAGCCGCCAATGGCGTTGGCTTGGCAATTGGACGTCACTTTATCAACCAAGGCGCAAATGTCGTTTTTGCGGATATGGACGAAGATCGTCTGATTGCTGAGATGGGCGATGAAGCTGCCAAAGAGGAAAACGTGCGCATCTTCGCAGGTGATCTGCGCAAAAAGCTGACGATTGCTAACTTGTTATCTGCGACCGTTGACGCATTTGACCGCGTAGATATTTTGGTGAATGCCGCGCGGCAAGTTTTGCCAACTGATAGCCTGTCAGTCGATGATACATCCGTCGAAGAGCTGTTGCAGCAAAACTTAATAGCTGGATTGCGGCTTAGCCAATCAGTGGCGCGCAAGATGATCAAACAAGCAGCTGACCTGTCTGGCGAGGATGCGAATGAACCGATTGGGTCGATTGTGAATATCAGTTCGATCGCGGCGCGCCGGACGCACCCTGATTTGCTGGCATACTCGGTGAGCTGCGCTGCATTGGATCAGATGACCCGGTCGCTTGCGGTTGCTTGGGCGCCCAAACGTATTCGGGTGAATGCCGTGGCATTTGGGTCGGTAATGAGCGCGAGCCTGAAGTGGTCGTTGAAAGATGACGACGAGATGCGCGAAACGATTATTGAAAATACGCCACTGCAGCGGATCGCGAGCTCGAGCGAAGTGTCAGATGCCGTGCAGTATTTGGCGTCCGACGCAGCCGGCTTTGTGACAGGTCAGATTATCACGGTGGATGGCGGCCGCACCTTGATCGATCCAGCAGCCGTATCTGCCCACTAGGTTACTCTGGATTGGCCGCGATGCATTGCTGGCGCACGGCCTCTGCGTTGATTTGCAACTGGCGCTGACGCTCTTCTAACGACGATAACTTTGCATGTTCTGCGTTTAGGTCAATCGCGACTGGAACCTTCACCTCGCGTACAGCTACTTTCTCACATTCGGTGCGAATGATCGTCCCGTCAGGTAGTTCTGTCGCGCAAGTCGTGTTCACTTCGCGGATTTTTTGCTGGGTCTCAATGGCGAACCCACGCGCAAGATTGCCGCGCGTTGTACCGATCAAAGAATTGATGACACGCAAGTCAGAGCCCGCGTTTGCAATGCAAGCCTCGCGCGGTGTTACACACGCGGCAAGCAGGGGGAGAAGAGCAAGAGTGATAAGGCGCATAACGGTTTGTCCTGAAATAAAAATACTTAGATACAAGGCCCCAGACACGCGTGTTATGCAATATCAGTCAAAAGAAACCTTAGTCGGGGATGGTTTTCCCGGGGTTTAGGATGTTGTGCGGATCAAGCGCGGATTTAATCGCTCGCATAGCTGTTAGTGCTGTTTTGTCCTTGCGCCGCCGCATCGTCGCCAGCTTCGATATGCCCACACCGTGTTCTGCGCTGAATGACCCTCCCAAGATTTGCACTTCGTCTTCGACCGCTTCTTTGATGGCTTGGGCAAGGTCAAGATCATTGGTTGACGGATACGCTGTGTAGTGAATATTGCCATCCCCAAGATGGGCGACGATAAGGTCCGTAGCATTTGCATCGATTGCGGACAGGCGTAGTTTCATCCGGTCCAGAAAGACGGCGACGTCGGGCAGCGCGACCGCGATGTCAGTGTCGACAAACGGCCGTTTTGCGAATGCGATTTCCGCAGCCGCCTCGCGTCTTGCCCACATCGCGGCGCGCTGTGCTTCGTTTTGGGCGACAACTGCATCCAGCACAGATCCATCCATCAGCATGTCGCCAAGTGTATCCTGAAGCAGTGATGTGATAGGAATAGACCCGTCGGGTCGTGGGCGCGCATCTCGCGGTGCTGTCGCCCCAACTTCGATCAGGATGTTGACGTCATACGCTGCGTTAAACGGTGGTTTAGCAGTCTTAACCAGCGCCAGATGGCCGTCGATAAAGTCGCGCGGCATGTATTCAAATGCCTCCACTGCGCCGCCGGTGGTAGACTGAACCCTGTGCAGTAGATCAAGCGCCGCACTGAGCGACGCCGTCGCCACCATCGCCGTTGCATAGGCCTGCGGTTTGGCGAAAAGTTTAACGACTGCCTGTGTGATAATTCCAAGCGTTCCTTCAGCCCCGATCATCAAATGCTTTAAGTTCAGGCCTGAATTATCTTTGTGCAAAGCCCCCATGAGGTTCATGATTTCGCCATTGGCCATCACGACCTCGATCCCCAGCACCAGATCACGCGTGTTTCCATAGCGGAGCACATTGGATCCACCTGCATTGGTCGAAAGGACGCCCCCGATCATCGCGGACCCACGTGCGCCGAATGTCAGCGGAAAAATCAGATCGTGTTCTTCCGTCGCTGTATGCAAGTTGGATAGGATCACGCCGGCACCGACGGTCGCTGTCCGGCCTTGAACATCAAGCACGCTGATCGTGTTCAACCGATCGAGCGATAGCAGCAAGGCACCTTGCGCTTGAGCGCCGCCATTTAGTCCCGTATTTCCTGACACCGGCACAACAGGCGTCTTCGTACGGTAAGCAATTTTTATAATTGCAGACACGTCACTTGTGTTGCGCGGGCGCAAAACTGCGAGCGGTGTGGATTGATAGGCACCGGTCCAATCTTGATCCCATTTGGCGGTTCCAGATCCGGTTAAGACGGCGTCGTGCCCGAGCGTGGAGCGAAGTTGATCAAGGATATCCATGCCGTCACGCTAGTTGAGCAAACGTTGCTTGGAAAGAGCCAGAGATACCATAGCAGTGCGAGTTTCTGGTATTTTTAAAGTGTGAATTTGATTAAACGTGCACGGCAGGTTCGCCTTAAATTGCTGGTGGTCGATATGCGATGGACGGGTCTTGCGGACCCGTGAACGTTTTCAACGTCGATTCGGCAACTATGTGCCGTGAAGCAATTCCAAACTTCCGTGACCGCGGTCAGCGTATTGGGATTGCCGCGGCGGCAAAGCAAAGTGCCATTTGCTTCGGGCACCGCATCCAGCCATGCACCAGTGCTAATCGTCATGATCGCGAAGTCTAGCTTGGCTGTTGCCAGACATGCGCCTCAGTCGTTGTCCGCCCGCACAGCATCTCGTTCGCCGATCCATTTCTTGTCCGCGTCCGAAGGGTCCAGTCCGATTGCCGTGCGCCCATCGACCTTTGCTGCACGGCTTATCAGCCCGTGACCGAGCTGAGAACGCAGATTTTCGGCACGTTGACCCGAGATCAGATGAAATGGGTATCGGCTAGGCACATGGCCCAACCACTCGGTTGAATGGCCCTTTGCTGCAGTCATTGGACCTTCCAGTGCAGAATTTTGTAGGCTGAAACGTCGGTCTGCGGACTTAGCGTCAATTCGCTGTGCTCGCGCCAATGGCCGCTTCAACGTTTGTAAGAAACCTTCTTAGAAAAAAGTCGTTAAAATTTTCGGATTCGGAGCGACGTCTCCAATTTAGGGATCTGATTTTGTAAATTCGGCCACAGTGTGCTGGACGTTCTGGAAATTTAAATGCATCTGAAATTATATTCTCAAAAACGCCTTACTTTTCCGATAAAATTCCAAATTGTCTCTTTGACAGGTGTAATCTAGAAACGTACTTCCTCCTTTTGTAATGAAAGGTTACTCCAGTGTTGATTGAGTACTTTGAAACCGATCTCAACCTACAATTGATATTTGGTTTGATGCTAGGCCTGCTTTTCGGTGTTGCAGCACAAATCAGTCGCTTTTGTTTGCGCCGTTCTGTGGCGGCGGAAGACGGGCCAGACTTTGCAGGGCTTGCGGTTTGGTTGACCGCCTTAGGTGTTGCGATTTTTGCAGTTCAAATTGCCAACACAATGGGCTTCGTCGCGCTTGAAGGGCACCGCTATTTGGCGCAAAACGCTCCTGTCCTAGCCATTCTTGCTGGTGGCCTGATGTTTGGCGTTGGTATGGTGCTGACACGGGGGTGTGTGACGCGCTTGACCGTTTTGTCTGCCACTGGAAACCTGCGCGCCGTGGTGGTTTTGATGGTTTTTGCGATCACAGCCCATGCCATGTTGAAAGGCGTATTATCGCCCTTGCGTGTGGCTTTGGGGCAGGCGACTTTTGATGTAGCGACGCCAAGTCTTGCAGTGATTCCGGGCGCTGGCTTTTTCATTCCCGCCGTTGTGCTTGCCGTGGCGATCTGGCTTGCGCGCAGATTTGGAGCTCCGGCTGCGCACTTGTCACTGAGCGTTTTGATCGGACTTTTGGTGGCGCTCGGTTGGGTTGGGACATCAACCCTATTGATGGACGACTTTGACCCGACACCTGTGCAATCGCTGGCGTTTACCTTGCCATTCGCGGAAAGTCTGTTTTGGACCCTTGCGTCTACCGCTGTGCCTGCGGGTTTTGGTGTAGGTTTAATAGGTGGCGTACTCGTCGGCGCATTTTTGAGTGCGGCCACTCGATCTGAGTTGTCGCTCGTCAGTTTTGCCGACTCGCGTGAAACGCTGCGCTATGGTGCTGGAGGCGTCTTGATGGGCGTGGGTGGCGTACTAGCTGGCGGCTGTACGATCGGGGCGGGGTTAAGTGGAGTTTCAACACTAAGCGTCGCTGCGATCTTGGCGTTATTGTCGATTGTTGCGGGGGCCGTCATAGCTCGGCAAGCCTTCCGCGAACGCAGCATGGCTGGTGTTGTGGCTCAATGACCGCAGAAAACCTAAGATGCGGTTGGCATTGAGGTCTGTTTCCGTTGACTTTACTTGGTGGGACAGAACACCGATCAACCTTGAGGTGCCTCAGCAAGTGAAAGCGACCATTCGTTAACAGCGCGGCATCCGGAACTCTGGGCTCACTGCCGACTTTCGCTGCGTTTGCACATCGGAGAAACAGGGCCGCAGCCCCGAGCGTCCGCTTTCTTCAAGTTGTCCAATTCAGTTTGCCGGTGCAGTGAATGTCGGCTCTCAGCCATTAATGTAGAAATGTGCTTGTCGCAGCATCTGTCACGATCGGCCTTGACCGGACCTTCGTGCTGATCGCGGCGAACGTCAGTTCGCGCCCCCACTGACACAATCCGTGATGGATATTAAATGGAGTAATCCGCCCTGGCGTTTTCGATTGGTATTGCCGTTTAAGTCGTTCATATAGAGCTATGTTTTTCACATCACTAAAATCAGTTTTACATTACGTCAGATACTTCCCTTTGTGGTCGGCGCTGACTGTTATTCGATGGCGCGCCTTTGATTTACGATCGCGTGGGTTAGGAACGACATTCGGTGTGATTATGCGTTGGTTTCCGCCAGCAAGACGCCGGTTTGACCGTGAAGCCAAGCGGGTTTTCCCCAATATGAAGCGCAGTGCACGCGCTAAGCTTGGTCAGAAAATGGGCATGCAAATGGGGCGGACGCTTTTTGAAATTTATCATGATGTGGAATTTCAAACCCAACACCACAAATTCAAAGCCTCAGGCCCTGGTCTTGTTGCCCTGGAAGAGGCTCAAGCGGCTGGTAAGGGAGCGATAATTGTTTCCGGCCACTTTGGGCAATGGGAAGCTGTTCGCGCCGCGGTCAAAATGCAGGGACTTGAAAGTGGAGCTGTGTATCGACCGCACAAGAACCGCCATTACGAACGCCGCATTCTTGCTGGGATTGAAGCAGGGGGAAAGCCAATTTTGGCAACCGGCAGCGTGGGTACCAGGGCCCTTGTGCGCCACCTACGGGATGGCGGTATCATTTCCATCTTGTTAGACGAGAAGTATTTGGAAGGTGTGCGAATACCTTTCCTTGGACATGATGCTCTAACATCTCTCTCTGCGGCCCAGCTCGCGCTCAAATACGATCTACCCATGATACCAGCGTATGGTATTCGCATTGATGACGGGAACGCATTTCGCGTAGATTTTGAAGCTCCAATCCCCCACACCGACAGCATTACAATGACCCGTGCTTTTAATGACAGTCTATCTGCGCGGATTATGGCAGATCCAGAACAGTGGTACTGGATGTTGGGGCGTTGGGGCGGGGTGTGACCTTCTAAACCGTATAACAGGCTTGCTTGGCAGCAGAAACGGGAGAGGAAACAGGCCAAAGATGGCTTATGCTGAGACGCCGCAGAGGGAAAACTGCCTATCAACATACACAGAGGTTGGAAATATCCGACAGTTTTGGGGGCGGGTCTGGCCTATTCTGTTGAAAATTTTCAAATGACGCCGATTTTCAGCATGCAGATGGCAAAATCACCGTCTGGGAATGTAGGTGCCGCCCAGCCCTGAGCCATTGCTGCTGAGGTTAACAAGTACTGCCAATAAAGTTGCACAACATCTGTACTGTGTTTGGCAAGTAGACCAGCCTGTGCAGACGTAAACCGCCCTGATTTCGGACCGCCTGGTAAAGCATTAACCTGTGCCAAAAAATCGGTAGGGTTTTCCATATTTGCCATACCCTCAGATATCATTGCAAATGCATTAAGAATTTGCTCCTTAGAGAGGCCGTTGGATATTATCAGACCAGTGTAGCTATCGAGAGCATCCTTCATCTTCAGAAGTCTCTCGTAACCTGTGGTAGCCACCAACTCAGGCATGTCACGGTTGTTGTAGTTAAACTCTTTGGCTAGTTCCGTAATGACGCCAACAGCAAATGCATCAGTGTCTTTATCGTGCCTCTGATAATGCTCAATCTGCTTCTGATCAAACAACTCATAGATTTGGTAGCTTAGTTCCCTCATCCTCTTTCGAGCTAAGACCTGATCAGGAGTGCCAGTGTTAAGGCGCTTGTGACTCGTAGTACCCAAACAGTTACCAAACAAATAACGTATGGGCCTTGGGATACTAACCTCAACAACAAACTTACCACGAAGTAAGACTAACCTTGGCTCAGGATAATCTTGCTAGTGTACTCTAATAGTGTTGGTGTCGTTTACCACAATAGCCCCAATGTCGTTACAAGGGTTGTTATCGACCGCGTGAAAACACGGGTAATTATAAAAACAAGGGGCGTAGGTGGTGGCGTGAGGGAGACTTGAACTCCCGACCTATCGATTATGAGTCGATCGCTCTAACCAACTGAGCTACCGCGCCATCGAGGCCTCAATTAGGCAATGTGGGCAGGGCTGTCAAACCGATTCTCGGTTTCATCTTGGCTTTTGCGCACATAGAGTTCTGGCTAAGCAGCAGGAGCAGGTAAATGAGCCCAAAAGCATGGGAATTTTGGATCGATCGCGGCGGTACATTTACGGATGTAGTGGGGCTTACGCCCGATGGTGCGATTCTGACGCACAAGCTGTTGTCAGAGAATCCTGATCGTTATGCAGATGCGGCTGTACAGGGGATCAAGGACCTGATGGGCACTGACAGGCCCGCTGCTGGATCCATTCGAGCCGTCAAGATGGGAACCACAGTCGCGACGAATGCGTTGTTGGAACGCAAGGGCGAAGATGTACTGCTGTTGATCAGCCAAGGTTTTCGCGATTTACTGCGCATCGGCTATCAAAACCGCCCCCGATTGTTTGACCTCAATATCCAACGACCAGACCTTTTGTATTCCGATGTTGCCGAAGTCCTCGAACGGTTGGATGCCGACGGCGCCGTTGTGACCTCGCTGGACGCTGATGTGGCTCGCGTGGCGTTGCAGGCCGCATATGATCGCGGTGTGCGGGCAGTTGCCATCGCGTTCTTGCACGGTTATCTGAACCCTGCTCACGAAGTTGTGGTGGCGGATATCGCTCGCGAAATCGGTTTTACACAAGTATCGGTATCGCATCAGGTGTCCCGCCTTGCTAAATTGGTTGGACGTGGTGACACGACTGTTGTTGATGCTTACCTGTCTCCGATTTTGCGCCGCTATGTTGATCAGGTTGCAGATGCGCTTGATGTTGGTCGTGTCTGCGAACGGCTGCTGTTTATGCAATCAAATGGCGGGCTTACCGATGCCCGTCTGTTCCAAGGCAAAGATGCGATTTTGTCCGGTCCTGCGGGTGGCATTGTCGGAATGGTCAAGACGGGTGCGCAGGCGGGGTTTGATCGCCTGATCGGGTTTGACATGGGTGGGACAAGCACGGATGTCAGCCATTACGCTGGTGTGTTCGAGCGGTCGTTTGAAACTGAAGTTGCGGGCGTGCGTATGCGTGCCCCGATGATGGATATCCACACTGTAGCTGCTGGTGGCGGGTCCATCTGTACATTCCGCGATGGCCGGTTTCAGGTAGGGCCAGAAAGCGCCGGCGCGGACCCGGGTCCTGCGTGTTACCGCCGTGGTGGCCCGTTGACCGTGACCGATTGCAACGTGATGTTGGGCAAACTGTCGCCTGCCCATTTTCCTGCGGTGTTTGGGTCCGATGGTAACCTGCCGCTGGACGCTGATGTTGTTACTCAGAAATTCGCAGCATTGGCGGGCGAGATTGCGACTGCAACGGGCGACGCCCCGCGTAGCCCCATCGATCTGGCAACCGGTTTCTTACGTATTGCCGTGGATAATATGGCAAATGCTATTCGCAAAATCAGCGTGCAGCGTGGCCACGATGTGACTGGCTATACGTTGCAATGCTTTGGCGGGGCAGGTGGGCAACATGCCTGTCTGGTGGCCGATGCATTGGGCATGAGCCGGGTCTTTGTGCATCCGCACGCTGGCGTGTTGTCTGCATACGGCATGGGCTTGGCCGAAGTCCGGGCCTTGCGAGAGGTGCAAGTCGACGCACCATTGGAGCAGGTTTCAATTGCGCAAGCGGCACTCAACGAGATCAGCGCGGAAGCATTGGATGAGGTCCATGCCCAAGGGTTCGCGGACGCCACCGTGACGGCTGTGGCCCATGTGCGCTATGACGGGTCGCACCAGCCGCTGGAGGTCCCGTTTGGCGATGTAGTCTCGATGCAAGCGGCATTTGAGACAGCACACCAGCAGCGGTTCGGTTTTACGTCGCCAGAGCGGGGGATCGTCTTTGAAATGGTCAGTGCAGAGGCATTGGGTGCCAGTCCTGATCAGCCAGACATGGTGGTCCCGCAGGCCAAAGGCGACGCTGTGGCGATCGCACGGACTGATGTGTCCTATGGCGGTGGCCGCCACGCCACGCCGATCTATGACCGTACCACGCTGGGTGTTGGGCAAACGATTATGGGCCCTGCGATCATTCTGGAACCGACAGGGACCAATGTGGTTGAACCGGGATGGCGGGCTGTTGTGGACGGCCACGGAAATCTGATTTTGAACCGCGTCGGCGCGATCGCACGTCCGCCTGCCGCTGGTACCAAAGCCGATCCTGTTGTGCTTGAGGTAATGAGCAATCTGTTCATGTCTGCCGCAGATGAAATGGGGGCTACGCTTGCCAACACCAGTTGGTCTGTGAACATCAAAGAGCGGTTGGATTTCTCTTGTGCGATCTTTGATGCAAGCGGTGATCTGGTTGCCAATGCGCCGCACGTGCCGGTGCATCTTGGGTCGATGTCTGACAGCATCAAAACGATCATGCGGTTGCGCCCCGATGCAGCAGATGGCGACGCATATATGCTCAATTCGCCCTATAACGGCGGTACACATCTGCCGGATGTTACGGTTGTGACGCCGATTTTTGTTGATGGTAAAGCGGCGTTCTGGATGGGAAGTCGTGGGCATCACGCGGATATCGGTGGGCGCACACCGGGGTCAGGCCCCCCCGATAGCCAGCACATTGAAGAAGAAGGCGTGTTGATCGACAACATGCAGCTTGTGCACGCTGGGCGGTTGTTGGATGTGGATGCGCGGGCGCTACTTGGGTCGGGTAAATATCCGTGCCGGAATATTGATCACAACATGGCGGATCTGAAGGCCCAAGTCGCAGCCAATGAAACCGGACGGCAAGCGCTACTTAAGGTCTGCACGGCTTACGGTGCAGACGTGGTGACGGCCTATATGACCCATCTGCAAGACAATGCTGCGGAAAGCGTCGCGCGTGTTATCGCGGGTCTGTCTGACGGGCATTTTTCCTATCCGATGGACGAAGGGCAGGTCATTAAGGTCGCGGTATCCATTGACCATAAATCACGGCGGGCCACCGTCGATTTCACCGGTACATCGGCCCAGCATGTGGGCAATTACAACGCGCCATACGCCGTGTGCCGCGCAGTGGTGCTCTATGTATTCCGCACGCTTGTGGGCAGTGACATTCCGCTGAACGAAGGATGCCTTGCGCCGATTACAATTATTGCGCCGGAAGGATCGATGTTGAACCCTGCCTATCCAGCGGCGGTCATTGCAGGCAATACCGAAGTGTCACAAGCGATGTGCAATGCGCTTTTTGGCGCGCTGGGCGTGATGGCTGGATCCCAAGGAACGATGAACAATTTTATCTGGGGCAACGCGGACTTCCAGAACTATGAAACCATTGCAGGTGGCACTGGTGCGGGTGACGGGTTTGATGGCTGCGACGCGGTCCAAAGCCATATGACGAACACACGTATGACCGACCCCGAGATTTTGGAAAAACGGTTCCCTGTGCGGCTCGAGGCATTTGGGATTGCTGATGGGACTGGCGGGGTCGGCAAATGGCGTGGTGGGCATGGATCTTATCGAAGGATGACGTTTTTGGTAGCTACGACGGTGACAACGTTATGTTCGCACCGTGTGGTGCCGCCGTTTGGTGCGCGAGGCGGTGCTGCGGGGATGGTCGGTGAGAACGCTGTGATGTTGCCTGATGGAACCCGCCGTGTGTTACGCGGGAATGATGAAGTTGAACTGCCGGCTGGGAGTGTGTTTGAAATGCGTACACCCGGCGGTGGCGGATGGGGAAAGATGGGTTAAAACCCATTCTACGCAAAATAACTTAGGGGACTGACATGCAAACAGGATATTTGACGACACATGTGTTGGACACAGCCATTGGCCGACCAGCTGCTAGCATGAAGGTGGAGCTATACCGCATCGAACGTGGTCACTGGCAGCACATTGTGACTGCAACCACCAATGCCGATGGGCGAACAGATGGACCGATTTTGCCGTCAGAGGCGTTTTTGATCGGCCAATACGAGTTGCTGTTTTACGCAGGCGATTACTTGCACAAATTCCGCCCACCCGCAGATGGACCAAGGTTCCTCGATCAAATCCCCATTCGGTTTGGGGTCAGTGATCACAATCAACACTATCATGTGCCACTGATCCTCACCCCGTTCAGTTATTCGACGTATCGTGGTAGTTAGCGGGCGAAACGCCATTGGGTCGTCTGTTCGTAGGTGTCGCCCTTGGGCAGGCGGATGCTTGGAAATTTGCGGTTGTTGGGTGCGTCTGGCCAGCTTTGTGCTTCAATGGCCAGCGCCTCAAACGGGTGAGGGGTGTCGCGACCGTCATAGATTTGTACGCCCGTTTCAGTCGTTGCCAATGTCATCCGAACCCCAGAAACCCCAGTCAGCGTGAGGACATCACGCAAAGGTAGGCGTGTATCTGATAGGCAGAAATTATTGTCGAACTGATCGGCACCAACCGCCACCTGTCGCGATGTTCGAAAGTCCATCGTTGTGTCGGTGACGTCCGCGATATCGCCTGTTGGGTAATTGTCTGCTGTGCATGGCAAAAAGCGATCGGCGGCAATTTGAAGGTGATGGCCTGACCAATCATCGGTCCCATCAAGGTTCCAATAACTGTGGTTTGCAAAGCTCATTACCGTGTTCACGTCTGTGGTACCTGTGATTTTCATCAACAAATTGCCAGGCGCTGAAACGGTATAGGTGGCCCGTACAACCCGATTTCCAGGCAGTCCGCACATCCCGTCGGGCAGTTTGATTTCAAGCGTGACGGCAGTGTCGGTTTGGTCAACGACGGTCCAGTTTTGCCGATGGGTTCCGTGTTTGCCGGAATGCAGATGGATGCGGCCATCTTGGTTGCGCTCCAACTCGTGCATCATGCCGTCAATTTTGACACGCGCATTGCTGATGCGGTTCACAATCGGGCCGATGAGCGCCCCATGATAGCGCCAGTCGCCCTGATAGTCTGACAGGGCGTCAGGCGCGCATGTGAGGCTGTGATCAACGCCCGCAAGCCGCACGTCTTGGACCAAAGCCCCCCATGTTAGGATATTCACTTTCAGGTCGCCGGCGGTCAGGATAATAGGGGTCATAGTTTTTCCCAATGGACACCAGCCGCAGGGATGATCGTGTCGCCCCATCGCTGAGATGTGGGTGCGTAGTTGAACACAAACCGGTGGGTGTCGGTGTCTCTGATCCGGAGGCCATCGGGCAGCGCAAACGTATCGAGATCAAGTGTGTCGCAAAGCCCGCCGATGATCTTGTCAAATGTCGCGTCGTCGGGCCAACCTGCAAGATAGCGCAGGTGGTCACCGCCCATGATCGCAGGCAGACCGTCTTTGGTGGTTAGGTGCACAGGTGCTGTCCCATCGAGATGTTCAAACCAATGCCGGAAACGCCCGCCACCTTGCAGTTTTATCTTGTCATTGGGCGGGATGCTTTCGGTTAAAATAGCTGTGACGTCGACGTTTGGCAGGTTCGGCCCCATTATGTTAGGGATCACCAGCTCGGGTGTTTTGGTGTCGGTGCGCGGGCCGATCAACGCGATGCCTTTGAACGTTGTAAGTGCTTTACGAAACGGATCTGACAAGGACATGATGCCGGGTGCGAGGACCAGCTTGTAGTCAGAAAGATCTGCCGTGTCGGGTGGCAATATGTCGATATTCAAGCCTGCGCGGCGAAGTCCGCGATATGCAGCAAAAGCCAGCCGGAACATCTCAAAATCTGCGCCCTGCGGCTGCGCGTCCCATGCCCATGCGCTTTCATAGTCAAAGATCAGGGCCGCTTGGGCATTGGCAGTGCCAACGTCGGGCATGGCGGCAAACTCATCGGCGACTTGACGGGCTTCGGCCAGCGCAGGTGCCGGCGCGCGGTCTGGGCGCAATAAACCCGCGTGCATTTGTTCTTGGGCGAAAGGCGCTTGCCGCCAGCGGAAATAGCAGACCGTTTCAGCGCCATGCGCAAACGCTTCCCATGCCCACAAGCGGGCCATGCCCGGCAAGGGTGCTGGATTGTACGGTGCCCAGTTCACGGGGCCGGGTTGTTGTTCCATAACCCACATACGTCCGCGTCCGACGGCGCGGTAAAGGTCGTGGTGGAAGGCTTGGTTATCAGGGTGGCCTTGGCGTAGGAATTTGAGCTTTTCCTTCGGGGTGCCTTCGATCCGGTCAGATAGGAAGCCAATCGGGTAGCTGTCCCAAGACGCGATATCGAGGTCGGCGCCGACCTTCCAATGATCAAACGTCGTGATCCGACCCATGTAGTTGTGGATCAGTGGGGCGTCAGAGTGCGCGCGAATGGCGTCGGCTTGGGCTTTGTTGAAGGCCACAACTTGATCGGAAGAATATTGCCGGAACGCGAGTTGATGCGGGTGGTTGGCTTCAGTGACGGTCAGGTTTGGTACGTCAATCTGGTCAAATGTGTCATAATCCATGGACCAAAACACGTTCCCCCAAGCACGGTTTAGAGCGTCTGTAGATTGGTACTTTTGTGCCAGCCAGTCTTGGAATCCCCGTTTTGCAGCGTCCGAATAAGATAGGGTCGTGTCGTGGCAATCGTATTCATTGTCGATCTGCCATGCGGCTACATGCGGGTTTTTGCCATAGCGTTCAGCCATAAGCGTCGCGATCCGGCGGCACTCGTCGCGGTAGGGCAAGTGACTAAAATCATAATGCCTGCGCGATCCGAATTTGCGGGTGTTGTTGGCGGCGTCGACGGCCAACATGTCTGGATATTTGTCGATCATCCAACGTGGCGGTGTGGCGGTCGGAGTGCCCAACACGACCTTTAGACCCGTATCACCTAAAACATCAATCGCTTGGTCGAGCCAGTCCCATGTCAGCGTGCCTGAAACGGCCTCCATCCGCGCCCATGCGAATTCACCGATCCGGACCCATGTTAGGCCCGCTTCAATCATTTGTGCCGCATCGGTAGCCCATTGGTCTTGTGGCCAATGTTCTGGGTAATAGCAGACGCCGAGGGTGCGTTTCATGGTGGTCCTTTGAGTATTTAGAACAAGGCGAGGCGGGCGTTAGCCCAAGATCACTTGGTGTTCGGCTTGGCCAGTATAATTGGTATCAATAGCATAAGTTTGTCCGTCGTCAGGCCCACCGCGGCCAATTGCGGCAGTGGTACAAAAGAGTGTCGATAGGGTGTCGCCGCCAAACGCAGGGCATGATGATTGAATAGCGGGAAGATTGAATGCCTCAATGAACTGGCCATGAGGGTCATAGACCGCGATCCGCCCGTCGCCCCATTGCGCGGAAAACAGATTGCCGGATTTGTCGACGACGGCCCCGTCAGGTCGAAAGGTCGTGCCGCGCAGGTCGATATGGATATGTGGCGCGCCAGTTGGCCAACCATGGCTATCGAGCGCCACAGACATAATCATTTGTGTGTTTGTGTCCGTGTAATAGGCCGCCTTGCCTGAAGGCGCAAAGCAGATTGAATTGGTGATTTGCAGGTTTGCAAACAGCGGTCTAAGTTCCCCGTGATAATAGCGGTAGATTGTCCCCGCACCCAGTTCCGCGCCTAATCCCATGGTGCCAATCCAGAACCCGCCTTGCGGGTCTGCCCGTCCATCGTTGGACCGCGTGACAGCATTGTCGGCCTCAAGATCACACAGGTGCGTGGATTGCTCCGCCGTGATGTCAAAGTGGAAAAGTGCGTTTGCAGACGCCACAATCAACGTGTCGTGGTCGATCCATCCAGCGGCGGAAACATAGGTGTCAAAGTCCCAGTGCTTTCCCTTGGTGTGTAGACGCTTTCCCAATATATCGAACCAAAACAGCTGTTTGCGCAACGGATGCCAAAGTGGACCTTCGCCAAGTTGGCATTGTGTGTCGTCAAAAATCATCCGCGTGCTGCGGTGTAGGCGGCGACCATATCAACGGCGCGGGCTTTGACGTCTTCAACCGATAACCCCGGCTTATAGAGAGCCGATCCGATGCCAAACCCGTCTGCGCTGGCGTCCATCCATATAAGGAAATTGTCAGCGCCTGCCCCGCCAACGGCGTAAACAAGCGTGCCTTTCGGCAGCACTGCGCGAATTGCTTTAATTCCGTCAGGACCGATGAGGGACGCGGGAAAAATCTTCAAACCGTCAGCCCCAGCTTTAAGTGCAGCAAAACATTCGGTTGGTGTCATCACGCCCGGCCAGCTGGCCATGCCAGCGGTTTTTGTGGCGACAATGACGCGCTGGTCCACGTTGGGAGACACAATCAGTTTGCCGCCGGCTTGGGCCACGCGGCCGACGTCCGCGACCGACAGGACTGTGCCTGCACCGATGAGGGCATTGTCACCGAACGCGCCAGCCATCGCCTTAATACTGTCGAATGGATCAGGTGAATTCAGCGGGACCTCAATTTGTGTGATACCTGCATCGATCAAGGCTTCGGCAATCGGGGTGGCCTCGGACGGCGTGACGCCACGTAGAATAGCGATTAGGGGCAGGTGATCCATTACTTATCCTTTTAGGCGGCGGTAGGCCGCAGTGAGGCCCGCGAGTGTAATCGCGTCGCCTTTGACTTGAGTGGCTGGGGCCGATTGGAGAGCAAGAGCACGGACGTAAAGGGACGTCAGGTTGCCCGCACCAATCACAGCGATTTGCTGTCCAAGCCAGTAGGGTTTCGCGCCTGCAAGTTCGGCACCGATAAGTAGACCAGACAAGCTGGCACGCGCGGTCCCGTTTTGCATGTTATTCACAAGACCTTCGGCGCGCAGTGAAAACAGCCGCGCTGCGATCCGTTCAGGGCGGGAAATCGCGTCATTCACACCTACATCGAATGCATCGCTGTCCCAATTGTCGGACTGCACCGAGTGACGTAGAACTGTGTGCCCACCAATTGCGGCAAACAAATCGCCGGTCATATAGGTCTGAAAACTGACGACTTCATCTGCACTGACATGCACCCATTTTGTATGCGTGCCGGGCAGGCAAATAACGCCATCCCAGTTTTTGTTCATCGACAAGAAACCAGCGATTTGGGTCTCTTCGCCGCGCATTACATCGGCTGGATTCGTTTGCATGAGGCCTGCAATGATGTGCACGTCGAGGGTGCTGCTTGGCTGCGTGAAATCGTCGGGCGTCACAGGGCAAGGAACGACGGCATATTGCGCCTCGAGCCAACCTTGGCGGGCACCGACCATGCCGCAGGCGATGATCGGGATGTCGTCGATGACCCAGCCGTTCGTGGCCGCGCGCAAAGCTGGTTCAAACTGATCAGGGGTTAGATCGCCCATGCCTTGATCGGACCGAGCCGCGGCCAGCACGGACCCAGACGCGGACATTGCCCATGCGCGCATGTTGCTGGTGCCCCAGTCAACGGCGATCCAATCAGGTGTTTGCATGATGCGCGCCTTTCTACAGCTTGGTGCCTTCGACGACCCACATACGTTCGGGGAAGGACCATGGCAATGTGACACCGCGGTGCATTAAATATGCTCCCGACAGATCCATGACTTGCGACTTTAAGGCAGGCGTGCCGCGCGATAGGGCAGGCGCAGAGGTACGGTTTATCAAGTCGATCCGGTACATCGCCGCAGGGTCGAGGCCGGTCAAGCGCAGCGGGCGCGGGGCGATTTGCGTGCTTGTCGCGGCCTTGCCTGCAAAGACAACAAAGCGGCTTTTGTCAGCGGCCATTTGCTGTTCTGCGATCACGGCCAAATCGGCGCTATCAAGGCGCAAAATATCGGCGATTTGCATCCAATGGCGGTTTCGTTTCCACCAAGCTGTGATTTCAGTGAGTACAGCGGCTTCATGATCGTCTAGCTCGCGCGGGTCCATCTCGAACCCCATGTGCCGCTGGGCTGCAACCCATGCGCGGAATCCGATATCGAGAGTACGTCCGGACGTGTGGCAGTGGCGCGGGCCGACATGGCTGCCTGTGACGGACAAAGGCAGGAACAATGCGGCGTCATGCTGAATGCGCAGCCGTTCAAGCGCATCGTTGCTATCGGATAGCCAAACACGCTGTGTCCGTTCCATAATCCCAAAATCAATACGGCCACCGCCAGATGCACAGCTTTCGATTTCGACCATTGGGAAATCAGCGCGCAGACGATCAATCAGCGCATAGGAGCCGCGGGTCTGCGCTGCATCTGGCATCGGTAGGACCCGGTTATGGTCCCATTTGATATAGTCGATGTCGTTGTCGCGCAGGATCGCAGACATGCGATCGTAGAGGAAATCACGGACCTCTGGCAACGCCATGTTCAGCGCCTTTTGCTGGCGACCCAAAGTCTGATCCTCAGACCCCAACGCCCAATTGGGATTTGCGCGGTGGATATCACTGTCGGGATTGATCATTTCAGGCTCAAACCAGAGACCAAACGTCATGCCAAGCCCGTGGATATGTTTGATCAGTGGCGTCAGTCCGTCCGGATATTTACGCTGATCAATCGTCCAATCGGATAGGCTGCGGGTGTCGTCATCACGTTGACCGAACCAACCATCATCAAGCACAAACCGTTCCGCGCCTAACTTGGCTGCGCGCTCTGCGATGTCTTTCAGAACGGGGAGCCTGTGGTCGAAATACACAGCTTCCCAACAGTTATAATGCACAGGGCGCGGTGCGTCAGGTTTTGGCCATGTCACGATCCGGTCGCGCAAGTGGCGTTGAAATGCAACAGCACAGCCGTTGAGGCCAGTGTTGGAGTATGTGATGTACAGCGGCGCGGTCTTAAACTGCATCTGCGCATCGGTCTCCATACGGGCCGCGTGGCCCCATTGGATTTGACGGCGTCCATCGGGCAATTCTTCAGCGAGCATTCGGTGACCACCAGACCAACCGTAATGAAACGCATAGGCCTCGCCCATGGTGTTGGTGGCGCCTCGACAGGGGACAATTAGACCGGGGAAATGCTCGTGCCCAGTGCGGCCTGTGCGATTTTCGCGGTAGCGCATGCCGGGTGACCACGCGGTGCGCGACAGTTGGAATTCACCACACCAGCGGCCAGATACGTCGATCATATCGTCGGACAGTTGGGGTGCGGGTAGCACGGGTGCTGCCAGCCAGTGTAAATGCACGGGGTGGGTGGCGTCCAACGTGGTTTGGCAGGTGATGATGTGCGTTTCAGCATCAACTGCAAAAGTGACCGTTAAAGTCAGGCCATTTTCAGTATCACTGTAGGAAAGAGACAACCCACCCTCATGGTTTTCGGACGCAAAACAAAATTTTGGCAAAAGCGGCGTGCCGTCTGTATCGCGCACGATTAAGCCGGGTTGGCCAGGAAAACTGCGAGATGCCTCTGGGCAGATTGACAAGTCAATGTGTTCGTCCAGCATCCCACCGGTAACATCGATTATGGCCGCTGCATGCAGATCGGCGGGGTCGTCGGTTTTAGGTAGGGTCGGACCCCAATATGTAACAACGGGCAAACGGTTGGCGTGCGCGGCAAGCACAAGTGTCTGGCGGCCATCATCTAGGCGATAGGTTCTGTTCATAGTTTTCTTACTTAACTGCCCCGAGGGTCAGACCTGCGATAAAGTGCTTTTGCATCAAAAAGAACATCGCGACGGGGGGAAGGGCTGCAACAATCGAACCGGCGCTCATCAGATGATAGGCGGCGCGGTATTGGGCGTTAAAGCTGGTAATACCAGCCGTCACAGGTTGGGTTTCAGACCCTTGGGTCAGCACAACCGCCCAAAAGTAATCGTTCCAGATAAACGTAAATATTAGCACCGCCATAGCGGCCAGCGCAGGCTTCATCAACGGGAGCACAACGTACCAAAAGATGCGCCATTCTGCGATGCCCTCGACGCGCGCGGCCTCGATCAATTCAAATGGTAGGGCGCGAATAAAGTTTCGCATGAACAGCGTGCAAAACCCAGTTTGGAAAGCTACGTGGAACAGGACCAAGCCAGTTACGGTGTTATACAGACCGATGTCCAACGTCAGGTCACGCACAGGGATCATCAAAATCTGAAACGGGACAAAGTTACCCGCAATAAACATAAAGAAAATCCACAAGTTCGCTTTGAATTTATAAACACCTAACGCAAAACCAGTCAAAGACGACAAAATCATGCAGCCAATCACCGTAGGCACCGTGATGCGGATAGAGTTCCACATATATCTGGGCATATCGCTTTCAAAGAACACTTTGCCGTAGTTCTTGAACCCTTCAAGTGACGACGGGAGGGACCAATAATCGCCAGCGACAAAGTCCGCCTCTGGTTTGATCGAAAATAGCATCACAGCAAGAAGCGGCAAAAGCCACATGATCAGCACGACAGGGATCATGGCCTGATAGCCGATTTGCCAGCCACGCGTACGTTTCTTAATTGGGGTCGGAAACATCAGTGTGCTCCTTTTTCTTCTTGGTACATTGACCAGAGAAAGTAGGCGATAAATACGAGCATGATCATGAACAACACAACCGCAATGGCGGCGCCGTACCCCATGCGGAACCCATATTCGGATAGCGCCTTTTCAAACATATAATATGACAGCACGCGGCTTTGGCCAAACGGGCCACCGCGGGTCATAATCGAGATCAAATCGAATGACCGAAGCGCACCAACAATAGTAACAACAAACGCGATAAAGGTTGCAGGCTTTAGCTGTGGGATGATCACATACCAAAGCATTTTCCAGCCCTTGGCACCGTCAAGGCGCGCGGCCTCAACCTGTTCTGGGTCCACGGAGTTTAGACCAGTAAGATATAGGATCATGCAATAAGCGGTCTGCGGCCACAGGCCTGCAGCGATGATGCCATAGGTCACAGCTGTTGGATTGCCCAACACACCGCCTTTGATCTCAAGACCGATAAGGCCAAGCATCTTGGTGAAAATCCCAAATGTTGGATCGTAGAACCATGAAAACACAAGACCAACAACGATTTGTGAAATCACAAACGGGAAGAAGAATAGCGACTTATAGAGCCGGATACCTGTCACTTTTTGGTTCAGAAACAGCGAAATGAAGAGGCCCATGGGGATCGCCAGCAAGTACAACACCAACCATTTAAGGTTGTTCCATAACGATGTTTCAAACGCGCGATCTTCTAATAGCTTTTGATAGTTTTTAAGGCCAATGAATTCTGCTTCGCCCAGACCGTCCCACTTATAGAGTGAGATGTTGAACGATTGGAATACGGGATAGATCACATAGACTGCAAAGAAAAACACACCTGGCAGCAAAAATAAAATCGGCGTGACAGCAATTTCGTTACGTTTGTACCAGCTGCGCTTGGGCTGCTCATACTTGGATGCAGGCATCGCTGTATTGCTCATTGTCGTTCACTTAATCCAGTGGGGCGCATGTGAAAAAGCCGGGGGGCGTTTGCAGATAAGCCAGATGGAGATGGGTGGGCATTGCTGCCCACCCAAAGTAATTTATTCAGCGTAGATATCTACAGCTGCTTCATCAAGACGCGCAAGGATGTCATCCAAGTTGTCTGGGAACAGCATGAACTCTTGGAAACCTTCCATGGCAACGGCGGCCATTTCAGCAGGTGCGTCACGGTCAAAGAACTGTGCCACGCCACCAGGAGCGTCGTTAGACAACATCGCAAAACCTTCGTTCAGGAATTTGTCGTCATCAACAGAAGACAGCGAGTTCACAGGTAACTGACCAAGGTTTTCACCGTTGTTGATCAATGTCTGGTTGTCCGCAGAAACAACAAACTTCAAGAACGCACGAGCGTTTTCTTTGTTTGTCGCACCCGATGGGATGTGGAATGTGTCTGTTGGTGCATCTTCACCCTTGGCAATGCCAGCAGTGATTTCTGGGAACTGGTAGAAGTCCAATTTGCTATCGTCCAAGCCGCCTTCGCGGAATGACGCAACAGAGAAGTTACCCATCAAGTAAGATGCAGCTTCGCCGTTAACCATGAATGGCATAGCTTCTTGCCAGCTGTATGTCTGGTGGTTGTCGATGAACGCACCCATGTCGATCAGCTCGCGCCAATTGGCGAACGTTGCGCGTGTTGCTTCGCTGTCCCACTTCTCAGTGCCGCCAGTCAAAGCTGCGTGGTAGTCGTAACCGTTGGTACGCATGTTCAAGTAGTCAAACCAACCGCCAGCAGTCCAAAGGAACTTTGTCCCGATTGTGTAGCACTTGATGCCGTTATCAAGATACGTCTGGCAGTTTGCTTTTTCTTCAGCCCAAGTTGTTGGCTCGGAAAGACCATACTGTTCCATCAGGTCTTTACGGTAGTAAACGCCCCACTGGTAATACGTGTATGGCACGCCGTACTGCTTGCCCTCGATTGTCAGCGCACCTTTGGTAGACGCCAGCTCATCGGACAATTGACCTTCCCAAATGTCGGAAACGTCTTCGAAAAGACCCGCGTTAACATACGGCAACATACGGTTCGCAGCGTACCAGTTTGCGACGTCAGGTGCGTCAGCAGTCAAGAAGTTGCGGATTTGTGTTTTGTAAGCTTCACGGTCGATGACCGTCAGCTCAATGTTCATGTCAGGGTGCATCGCACCAAAACGCTCTACCATGCTTTCCATCACTGCGCGTGGCGCAGGGTTGGACATGTCAGAGAAGATGACGAGATCGCCTGACAGCGCATGTGCGTCTGCGTGGGCTGCTGTTGCTGTGATGCCAGCAGCTACAATCGCCGCGAACGACGTCTTAATAATGGAATGCATGGTTTCCTCCCTAGTGCTCCAAATCAAAAACAGGTCTCATTATTTGAAACTTGGTTTTGCATATTGATACTAAACCGTGACTCAGCTAGCCTTGTCAACAGTTGGTTCGGATCAAGATGCGGTCAAACTCACTATTGAGGGCACCAGATAGGGAGAACACGATGGCATACGAGACTGGTGATGGGACAGTGGGTAAGGCGCTTGGTGTGCTTGACCATGTTGCGTCTTTTGGTCGTCCGGTCCGGTTCTCAGAAGTGCTGGCGCAGTCTGATCTGCCCAAGCCCACATTATACCGGTTCATCCAAAGCCTGACTAATCAGAATATGTTGTCGTATAACCCTGACCGGCAAACTTATGCGCCGGGCCTACGTCTGTTACGTCTTGCACATTCCGCATGGGAGCAGTCCTCGCTTGCGCCAATCGCGCGTCCTTTCCTTGACCGATTGGCGGCAGAAGTAGGCGAAGCTGTCCATCTCGCCCAAATCGACAACGGTCAAGTTCTGTTTATCGACAAACGCAAGGCTAAGGCGGGCTACGAAACGCTTGCGCAAGCGGGTCAAGTAGCCCCAGCCTATTGCACCGGCGTTGGCAAAGTTATTTTGGCCCACATGGGCGAAGAGCGCCGCGCACGGGCCATCCAACAACAGGCATTCCTCGCATATACTGGTTCAACACATTCCAATGCATTCGAACTCGAAGGGGAACTTGAGGTGATCCGTGCCAATGGCGTCGCCTTTGACCGCGAAGAGCACGAGGCGGGCATCATTAGCATTGCTGCCCCGATCATTACCCACGAAAATCGTGTCATTGGTGCGTTGTCTATCGCGACGACCACCCAGCGCCATTCTATCGAAGGACTTGACGCCTTTCGTTCCAAATTACTCGATACCGCTGCTAGAATTGGGTCTGAGGCCCGATCGTGGCAATCACCCACAACTGTTTGACCTAACACGAGGAACCGACACCATGGCAGGCGTAGAGCTTAAAGACGTAATCAAGAAATATGGCGACGTTCAGGTTATCCACGGAATTGATCTTCAAATCGAAGACGGTGAGTTCTGTGTGTTTGTTGGCCCGTCAGGCTGCGGTAAATCGACTTTGCTGCGCATGGTGGCTGGGCTCGAGGAAACGACAGGTGGCACGATGCACATCGGTGACCGAGATGTAACCACGATGGACCCAAGCCTGCGTGGCGTTGCGATGGTGTTCCAAACTTACGCGCTTTATCCGCATATGACTGTGCGTGATAACATGGGCTTTGGCCTGAAAATGAACGGCCATCCCAAGGATGTCATCGCTGAAAAGGTTGCAGAAGCGACGCGTATCCTAAAATTAGAACCATATTTGGACCGTAAACCAGCGGCCATGTCCGGTGGTCAGCGACAGCGAGTATCGATCGGCCGTGCGATTGTGCGTGGCCCAGAAGTGTTCTTGTTCGACGAACCGCTGTCCAACCTTGATGCTGAACTGCGCGTGGAGATGCGGGTCGAAATTGCACGTTTGCATAAAGAAATCGGCGCCACGATGATCTACGTGACCCACGATCAGGTCGAGGCGATGACGCTTGCCGATAAGATAGTTGTGCTGCGCATGGGCATCATCGAACAGGTTGGTTCACCAATGGAACTGTACCGTGATCCTGATAACAAATTCGTCGCGGGCTTTATCGGCTCACCCGCCATGAACTTCCTTGAAGGTGTGGCCAACGATGGCGCTGTATCTGTACCCGGAATGAAGACCAGCTTTGACGGTGTAATTGCGCCTGCTTATTCGGGCAAAAAAGTTACCGTCGGCATGCGCGCTGAACACCTAATGGTTGATCCGAACGGCGACACGCATACGGTTGAAATGGCCGAAAGCCTTGGCGGCGTGTCATTCGTTTATCTGGCTGGCGAAACTGGCGAGCGGATCATTATTGAGGAACGCGGCGACGATCGGTCATCCGAGGGGGACCGTGTTGGCGTCACCATCGACAAGTCCCGCATTTACCTGTTTGACGGCGAAACCGAAGCTCGTATTCGCGGCTAGGGCTAAATCGCATTCACACAGAAAAAGGGCCGATCATTGCTGATCGGCCCTTTTTTTATTTAGCGTTTGCCGTAATACAATCCGACGACATGTTCGGCTTGTGCAAAGAACAACCAACGCAGCGCGAGGATGCCCGCAACGTGGCTAACAACGGCCAGCAGCCCCAGCACATGCTTTGCACCTAGCAGCAGCAAGATGACGGGGATGACAAAGCCCAACACCAATGCGACGATCCGCAGTTGGGTGGCATGTCTACGCCCAACAACATGAATGAATTCTTTCATCAAATAGTTGGTGCCAGTGTGCGGTGGTTCAAACGCGCGGACCTTACCGATGTGGCCAAGGCCAGTCGCAGTTTCCATCGTAGTGCCCGACGCATTAAAACGCCCGTCACCGTGGAACCAAGCAAAGGCTTGCAGCGCACCCGCAATGACAAACAGTGGAATGGCGATTTTGACATTGCCAGAAAACAACGCGCCGCCGCCGATTGATAGAAGCAAGAACAACGTAGGCGTTGTCCAATGTTTCCAGCGCGGCACGGTTTTTAACTGCGCATAAATCATTGATGTGGTGAATACGGTCAGCAACGCGCCGATTGCACCGAGCCAGCCAAGAATGGTCCATTCAGCGCCAAAGAACACCAGACCAGCGCCGTAGATCGCCATGATCAACAGTGTTGCGACGGCACAAATGCCTTCACGCGACAGCCAACTTGACCGCCATTGGCTAAATGCCTTGATCGCGCGCTCTGGGCGGCCAAGGTGGAATGTGGAAGCCAAAAGGCCGCCAACAGCCATGATGTAGGCAATCGCAAAGAACACAAACGCGACCCAACCAGTGGGGGTTGGCATGCCAATGCCAAGCCAGAACAACAGACCATAACCCAAGCCTGAAAACGTCGTAAAGAAGATAACTGATGGTGCGGGATGCATTATTTTGCTCCTCCGGGTAGGGCAGACAGGGCCTTATCAAGCCAACCAACAAACCCTTTGCCGTCTTCGGCAATTGGTTCCAGATATGGCGCAAGGATGTCATATTCAGGCTCCACATCTTTGGGGCGTGGCGGCAGGTATTTGTTAGTCGGCTTGGTACCTTGTTCTGGCATCAGATCAAAGCCACCGCGTTCGGCCACGAGGATCGACACATCCGATGTCTCGTCGCCCAAATCGCCAAAGTGGCGCGCACCTGAAGGGCAAGTTCGCACGCACGCAGGTTGGCGGTCTTCTTCTGGCAGGTTTTCGTTATAAATACGGTCAACGCAGAGGGTGCATTTCTTCATGACCCCTGCTTTTTCGTCCAGTTCGCGTGCCCCATACGGACAAGCCCATGCGCAAAGCCCGCAGCCGATACAGTCTTTTTCATTGACCAGAACGATGCCGTCCTCAACCCGTTTGTAGCTGGCCCCTGTTGGGCAAACAGTCACGCAGGGTGCGTCTTCGCAGTGCAGGCATGATTTTGGAAAGTGGATCAGTTGCGCGGGGGCTGCTGGTTTATCCTTCAGGATCGGCGGTTGCACCTCGTAAGAATGCACGCGGTTCAGGAATGTACCTGATGCGGCCCCTGAATATGCGTTTTGATCCGACAGGGGCGCCCCGTAATTTTCGGTGTTCCAGCCTTTGCAAGACACCACGCAGGCATGACAGCCCACGCAAGTATCAAGGTCGATGACCAAGCCAAGCTTTTTGGCGGATGGTGGGGGGAGAGTTGTCATAGCGTAACCCTTGTATAAGCGTGAGGAACCTCCGGCGGGAGTATGGGGGAAAAAGCGAGGGCAGGTTTCGTTTGCAGGCTGCTGATAGATTCCTCAGCTTTGGCGTCCCATGTGATGATGAACCACAAGAAAGACCCGAATGTCAGCGTGATGAATGCACCAATCAACATGAGCACTTGAAGGTTGGTCATTTCCCCACCTTCCATGCCTGATCTTTTGGCCCTTTGCCGACGGGTGATTTGATCGCTGGCATGATTGGCTTCGATTCCGCAGGTGCAGTCGTTTTCTCGATCTTGACGCGCAGGTCGAACCACGCTGCTTGGCCTGTGATAGGGTCAGAGTTGGCCCACCTCATACCGTCGCCTTTTGGCGGCAACAGTTCGTGGATCAGGTGGTTGAGCAGGAATCCTTTGGTGGCCTCGGATGCGCTTTCATCCAGTGCCCAAGCCCCTTTGCGTTTACCGATCGCGTTCCATGTCCAAACGGTGTCTTTGTTCAACGACGCCTGATGCGCGACGGGGACGGTGATGGACCCGTGGGTCGAGCTGACCCGCGCCCAGTCGCCGTCTTTGAACCCGTTGGATTCCCAAATGCCTGTCGGGACATAAAGCGGGTTGTGGCCGTGGATTTGGCGCAGCCAAGCGTTTTGCGTACCCCAAGAATGGTACATCGCCATTGGGCGCTGCGTCAGCGCGTGGATTGGGTATTCGATCGGATCAACATGCGCATCCTCAAATGGCGGATACCAGATCGGCAGCGGGTCCATCGTTTCAAGAACCTGCTTGCGTAGATGCTCTGGCGGTTGGCGTGTGCCGATGCCTTCCGCGGCGAGCTGGAATTTGCGCATCGGTTCGACGTAAAGCTGGAAGATGTAAGGTTGAACCGCATCAAAGAAGCCCATTTTCACGGCCCAGCTTTGATAATCCATCGAGAATGGTTTGTAGTAGGCCGCGTTTTCAGGGACGTGTTCAACCCAGAACCCACCATTGGCGATGTAGTTGTCAATCTGGCTTTCGTTCGACGCACCACGTCCACCTTGCAAGCCATCTTCACCTGTCCGAAATCCAGCAAGTGGGCCAATGCCTGGACGGCGAATGTGGTTGGTAATATAGTCGGCGTAGTCTTTGTATTTCTGGCTACCGTCATCGTTCACAAAGCCCGGCAAATTTAGACGCGCACCAAGTTCGCAAAGCACGGACTGGAACCCGCGCACATCGCGGTCGGGCTCAACAACCGGCCAGCGGATTGCATCAGCCACACCGTCGGCTTCGGAAATTGGTCGATCAAGCAACGAGATACAATCGTGCCGTTCAAGATAGGTCGTGTCTGGCAGAACCAGATCGGCGTAGGCGACCATCTCGGACGAATATGCATCGGAATAGATGATATTCGGGATCACATATGATCCGTCTTCGTTTGTATCCGTCAGCATGTTCATCACGCCGCCTGTATTCATGGACGAGTTCCACGACATGTTCGCCATATACATAAACAGCGTGTCGATCTTATACGGATCGCCGGCATGCGCATTCGAGATGACCATATGCATAAGGCCGTGCGCCGACATCGGGTTTTCCCATGTATAGGCTTTGTCGATGCGGGTTGGGCTGCCATCCTCTGACAGCAACAGATCCTCTGGCCCTTGGACGTACCCAAGGTGTGGACCGTCAAGCGCCGCACCAGGTGTGACCTTGCCGTGTGGTTTCGGGTGGGCCGTTGCGGGTTTCGGATAGGGCGGTTTAAAACGCATGCCCCCGGGGGTTTCCACAGAACCAAGCAAGATTTGCAAAACGTGCAATGCGCGACACGTCTGGAACCCGTTGGAATGTGCCGAAATTCCGCGCATCGCGTGGAAGGATACAGGACGGCCGACCATTTTATCGTGTTTCTTACCGCGGAAATCTGTCCATGGGCGGTCCAACTCGATCGCTTCGTCAAATGCGACACGGGCCAGATCAGCGGCAATGGCGCGGATGCGTTTGGCAGGAATACCACACCGATCTTCCACGGCTTCAGGGGAGTAGCTGTCGGCCATATAACGGTCAGCCATTTGGTGGAAGACGGGGCGGTGCGTGACGCCTTTGTGGCGGTGGGTTGCGGACAGATCAGGCTCAACGCCTTTGCCATTCCACGCAGCCAGCTCGCCGGTGTTGCGGTCGATAACCTGCGGCTGACCATCTGCATCGCGCAAGAACAGGCCAAACTGTTCGGACTTAGGGTCCTCATTGACCAGTACAGATGCGTTCGTAAAGCGGCCCAGATATTCCAAATCGATTTTACCGGCCTTCATCAGGCAATGAACCATCGCGAGGATGAATAAGCCATCTGTGCCGGGTGTAATACCGACCCAATCGTCGGCCACAGCGTTATATCCGGTGCGGATCGGGTTGACGCCAATCATGCGCGCGCCGCGTTCCTTGATTTTGCCGATACCCATTTTAATCGGGTTACTGTCGTGGTCTTCGGCGACACCGAACAACATGAACAGCTTGGTGTGATCCCAATCTGGTTGACCGAATTCCCAGAACGCGCCGCCCATCGTATAAATGCCAGCAGCGGCCATGTTGACCGAACAGAACCCGCCGTGGGCGGCGTAGTTTGGCGTGCCAAACCCTTGGGCCCAAAACGACGTGAAAGATTGCGACTGATCGCGACCTGTAAAGAACGCCAACTTTTCAGGCGCCTTTTTACGGACCGGTGCAAGGGTCTTGGTTGCGATTGTCAGCGCTTCTTCCCATGAAATTTCTTCAAATTCACCGGACCCACGTGGGCCAACCCGCTTTAATGGCGCACGCAAACGCGATGGTGCATTGTGCTGCATGATCCCAGCGGAGCCCTTGGCGCAAAGCACCCCTTTGTTCACAGGGTGGTCTTTGTTTCCCTCAATATAGGCAACTTTTCCGTCTTTCATATGCACATCAATACCGCAGCGACAGGCGCACATATAACAGGTGGTCTTGCGAATTTCGTCCGACACCTTTGGGGACAGTTCAAGATCAGGTTGGTCGAGGGACATAGGCGTTCCTTTCAGGTGAGCGACGTTCGGATCAGACCTGCCACAGCAAGTCCGGTCAAGAGGGTCAGGCAAAATGGCCTGTAAAATGGTTCAAATTTCGGGATGAACATGCGCTGGCCGATGATCACTCCGATGAATGTTGGCAGCGCAAACACCAATGCGCGCTGTACGGCGGTCATTGTCATGACCCCGAAATACAGCAGGTAGACTATCGATGTAGCTGAGGACACGAAAAGAAATAGGACCAAAGCGGCGCGCATTTTTCGCGCTGGTGCATCTTGGGACAGCACGTAAAGGGCAACGACCATGCCACCAACGGACGCAAGGCCTGTGACGATGCCCGCCGCAAGCCCTGACGTATAAAGGCCCGCTTTTGTGGCCAGAAATGCAAAGCGCACCTTGGCAAGCTGAACCATTGCGAGGACGATGACCAAAATCAGAACAATCAATTCGGATGTCTCGACAGGCATGCTGATGGTCAAAGCCAGCCCAATGGGCGTGCCCACTGCAGATCCGATCACAAGGCCCAATACCACGCCACGATCCGCCTCTTGCCAACCGCCGCGCGCCATCAGGACGCTTGCGCATAGTTCTAGCCAGAAACAGATCGGGATCAGTTGAACAGGAGGAATGAACGTCGCTGCCGATGCCATGACGATGGCCGAAAGAGCAAAGCCAGAAAATCCGCGCACGATGCCCGCCGCGGTCGTGATCACCAGCAGCAACCAGAATTGTGTGACCGTTAGGTCAGTCCAGATTAGAACGTCGGTCATACGGCCTCCATCAATGTCAGCGCATCACGGGCGATCTGCTTTTCTTCGTCGGCGGCGATGACATGAACAGGGACGTCCCCAAAACAGGCCAAATGGGCCATGATCTTATCGCGAATGGGGGCTGCGTTTTCACCGATCCCGCCCGTGAATGCCACCGCGTCCACACCGGCCATGGCCACAATCCCACTGCCTGCATGGCGTGCCGCCCAATAGCAAAAGTGGTCGACTGCAAACGCAGCCTCTGGGTCGTCGCGGTTCAACAGGTTGCGCATATCGTTATCACCGCCCAAAGCTTTGAGGCCGGAATTTTTGTTCAACATCCGGTCGGCTTCATCTTCGCCCAAGGCGGTAGAAACCCGCAGTACAGCGGCCCCATCAATGTCACCCGACCGCGTGCCCATCGTCAGGCCAGACAGGGGCGAATAGCCCATGGAAGTCGCAATAGACCGGCCATCTTTGATCGCGCAAAGCGACGCGCCGTTCCCCAAATGCAATGCGAGTAAGCGGGTGGGCAGGGCCGCGCCAAAACCGGCGACCATGCCTGCATAAGACAATCCGTGAAATCCATAGCGCCGGATGCCCGCATCATGATGGGTTTGCGGAATGGCATAGCGCGTGGCGACAGCCGGATTAGTTGCATGAAACGCAGTTCCGAAACTGGCATATTGCGGTAGGTCGGGGGCTGCGGCCTGCAGGGCCAGCATTGCAGCCAGATTGTTGGGGTTGTGCAGTGGTGCCAATGGAATGACGCTTTTGATTGCGGCGATCACTTGGGGGGTCACGCGGGCGGGCTGCGTCAGGATCGTGCCGCCATGCACCACGCGGTGGGCCGCACCAGTTAGATTATCCAGCGTGATCCCAGCATATGCCAATGCTTCAAGCATCTGGGCAAGCGCATCTGCGTGATCAGTGGTTTTGGTTGCCAAGGTTTCATCGCCGATCGTGATGGCGCCATCGGTCCCAATGGACGTCACCGCCCCGCTTAATACGGACGTCAGATCAGAGGTAAACACCTCGACCTTTAAAGACGACGATCCAGCATTAAGCACCAGTATCATTTTGGCAAGCCGCAACTGATGGCAGCGAGCGCCGCCGATGCCATACGCGCGGCGGCAGGGTCAGCGCGGGATGTCAGCAGGATTGGTACCTTGGCACCAGTCACGATGCCAGCTGCACAGCCACCTTTCAAATAGACGAAGGCTTTAAACAGCGCGTTGCCAGCAACAATATCAGGGACGATGATTGCATCGGCGTGACCCGCAACAGGGTCGCTAGTCAGTCCCTTGGTAGCTGCCGCATCTGGGGACATAATTAGATCAAAGGCCAGTGGCCCCGACACGTCCGCATTTTGCACATTGTCCTTGGCCCATGCGGCCAGTTGGGCCCCGTCCATGGACGATGGCACCGAAGGAATGGCGCTTTCGGTTGCCGACAGGATTGCGACCTTTGGGCGGGTGTTGCCCAAACGCTGAAGCAGGGCGACGCATTCGGTGATGCAGTCTTGGCGAGTCTCTAAATTAGGCGTCACGTTGACGGCTGCGTCCGAGATTAGGATCGGCTTGCCGCCATCTGGATGGCTGATGTGAAAGATATGCACAAACCGTTTGCCAGTGCGCAGACCTGCATCGCGGGACACGGCGGACTTCATGAAAACATCGGTATGCAAATTGCCTTTCATCAGCACGTCAGCCTCGCCTACGCCACAAAGGGCGGCGGCGGTTTGACCTGCCTCCAGCTCTCCACTGGTGTCGTGGATGGCATAGGCAGAGATGTCCCAATCCAGCTTGGCTGCCTCGGTGCGGATCGCGTCAGCCTCACCGACGAACACAGGGTTCATGATGCCAGCGATGGTCGCGTCTTTGGCGGCTTGCATCGGTAGGGCGGCACCGGCGCGCGCGATTGCGACGCGGGGGGCTGCAAAGCTTTTTGCCATGTCGATCAGATCTTGTGGGGCTTTTGGATCCAGCGTGGACAGAAAGGGGGATGTCATAGTGACCTCATAAAATGGCGCGCAGCAGACCCAGCAACGACAGGATCAGCAGCAAGATGACCGCAAAGCGGCGGAACGTCGACGGGCTTGCGGACAGAAATTGACGACCACCGAGCCAGACGCCCAATGCAAGCAACGGAAACGCAAAGGCGACGGCGATAGGCGTGTCCATCGTGACCAACCCGCCGTGCCATAGAAACGGCAAGGTGATTAGGTCTAAACCTGTCAGATAAACAATCATGGTGGCGCGGAATGTGGTGGCGGCCATCGGTTGTGCGGTCATGACTGCAGCGACTGGCAGACCGCCGATACCTGCCGCATTGCACAGGCCAGACACGGCCCCGACACCCATGTGACCGGCAGGTCCGATGACACGGGTCAATGTCCAACCCGACAGCAGGATCAGCGACATCACCAGCACTATCGCTGACACGGCCAATCGCGCGGTATCGGCCCCAAAGGCCAACATCGCTGTTACGGAAAACGGCAGCACCATCGCAGCACCTGCCAGCATTGTTATTGCCCGACACCAATCTACGTGGCCCCGAATGCCACGTGCCTGAAAAGCTGTCATGATGATCTCGCACGTAAATACCACCGGGATCAGAGGGAGAGGGTTTGTGATCAGAGACGCACTCGCGATGAATATCGCCGAGAACCCAAAACCCGAATAGCCCCGCACGTAGGCGGCACCAACCAATGCAATGGTCAGGGCCGCCAGTTGTGCGAGGCTTAGGTCGAATAACAACCTTTAGACGACTTGCTGCTGCATGTCGGCTTTGTTGATGCCTGCGACTTCGACAGGGTTCTTCATTGCGTCACGACGGAACGGGTCACCCAGTTCTTGGTTGATCATGGCTTCGATCAATGTGGTGATGCCATTTTCCATCTGGTCTTTGATCGCTTGTGCGAGTGCCGCTGTCAGCTCTTCTTGCGTACGGGCGATAACGCCTTTCAGGCCACATGCATTTGCGATGCCAGCGTAAGAAACGCCTTCGTCCAGCTCTGTACCAACGAAATTATCGTCGAACCAAAGTGTGGAGTTGCGCTTTTCAGCACCCCACTGATAGTTGCGGAAAACGATCTGCGTGATTGCAGGCCATTCGCTGCGACCAATCGCAGTCAGTTCGTTGACCGAGATACCGAACGCGCCGTCGCCAGCGAAACCAACAACTGGCACGTCTGGGCGACCAATCTTCGCACCAACGATGGACGGCAAGCCGTAGCCACATGGACCAAACAGGCCAGGCGCCAAATACTTGCGGGACTCGTTAAACGATGGGTACGCGTTTCCAATTGCGCAGTTGTTACCGATGTCGGACGAGATAATCGCCTCGACTGGCAACGCAGCTTGGATCGCACGCCATGCCATACGAGGAGCCATCCAATCGGGCTTGGCTGCACGTGCGCGCACGTTCCAGTCTGTGCCCGGATCATCCTGCTCTTCGGTCATCGATGTCAGCTCTTGTGCCCAAGCGGATTTAGTCTGTGCGATAAGTGCTGTGCGGTCCTTGCGGCCTACATCGCCTGCGCCGTCAGCCAGCTTGGATGTGATCGCTGTTGCAACCTTGGCAGAGTCGCCAACAATACCAACGGTGACTTTCTTGGTCAGGCCAATGCGGTCAGGGTTGATGTCGACTTGGATGATCTTGGCTTCAGTCGGCCAGTAATTCATGCCGTAACCTGGCAGGGTCGAGAATGGGTTAAGGCGTGTGCCCAAGCACAAAACAACGTCTGCTTTGGCGATCAATTCCATGCCAGCCTTAGAGCCGTTATAGCCCAACGGACCTGCATAAAGCGGGTGGTTGCCTGGGAACGCGTCGTTGTGCTGGTAGCCCACGCAAACTGGTGCGTCTAGCGCTTCGGCGAGAACGCGAGAGGCTTCGATGCCGCCTTTGGACAGGATTGTGCCTGCGCCGTTCAGGATCACTGGAAATTTCGCAGTGGACAGCAAATCAGCCGCGTCTTGGACAGCATTATCACCGCCCTGTGGCAATTCAAAATCAACGATGACAGGCAGTTCAATGTCGATAACCTGTGTCCAGAAGTCGCGCGGGATGTTGATTTGCGCTGGACCGGATGCGCGCTTGGCTTGCATGATAACGCGGTTCAGCGTTTCTGCGATACGGCTCGGGTCGCGGACTTCTTCTTGGTAGGCCACACAGTCAGCGAACAGGTTCATCTGTTCCATCTCTTGGAAACCACCTTGGCCGATTGTCTTGTTCGCAGCTTGTGGCGTCACGAGAAGAACTGGTGTGTGGTTCCAGTACGCTGTTTTCACGGCTGTTACGAAGTTTGTGATGCCAGGACCGTTTTGCGCGATCATCATCGACATTTTGCCGGTGGCGCGGGTGTAGCCGTCAGCCATCATGCCGCCGGTTGTTTCGTGGGCGCAGTCCCAGAAAGTAATGCCTGCATCAGGGAAGATGTCGGAAATTGGCATCATGGCAGAGCCAATGATCCCGAATGCGTTGTCGATGCCATGCATTTGGAGCGTTTTGACGAAGGCTTCTTCGGTGGTCATTTTCATGGGGGCAGTCCCTTTTTCGATGATATACGGAAAAACGCGACAGAAATGCCGCGTGTTGCTTGTGGCGACCCTATGTCTGACGACAGAGTCGCGTTAGGGCCAGTTGTATTATGAGCCTAAGGCCAGTGCAAACTTTAATGAGAATTTAAGTCCCAATAAAGGTAACTATCTGGATGCTTTGATTTCTCTTCCGATAATCGACACGCCTTCGGGGATAAGGCTGGATGGGATTGATGAATACGCAAGCCGAAAATACTCGGTTGGTGGAGTTGGGCTTGCAAAAAATGGCGCACCCGGTTCGATTAAAACGCCTTTTTCACGCAGACGTTCTGCCAGTGCAGTTGTGTCCAATCCATCGGGTCCGCGCAGCCATACCGACGATCCACCATAACTTCCTTGACCAGCGATGGTTAGTCCCTCTGCACTAAGTGCGGCATCCATGACGTTGCGCCGTTCATGGTACGCGCGGCTCATCCGGCGCACAAGTGCGTCGTAATGCCCCAAGGATAAATAGTAGCTGACGGTGCGCTGGATGTGCCCGGGTGGGTGGCGCAAGACTGAGGCGCGGAGGGCGCGGGCCTCGCGGATAAAGGGTGCAGGACCAACAAGATAGCCCAAGCGCAATCCCGGAAAGAGCGATTTGGAGAATGAGCCGACGTAGATAACCCGCCCGTTACGATCAAGCGATTTGAGCGATGGCGAGGGAGCTTTGAGAAACGACATTTCAAATTCGTAATCATCTTCGACGATTAGAAAATCATTTTCTTCGGCCTTTGCTAACAAGGCTTTACGTCGAGAAAGCGGCATTGTGGCGGCTGTTGGACATTGGTGGCTGGGGGTTGTGAAGACGACATCTGTATCGTCGGGCAAGGCGTCTGGTGGCAACCCGTGGGCGTCAACTTGCACGGCGGACAGCTGGCAACGCGATTGCGTCAAGATATTGCGCAAAGCTGGATAACACGGGTCTTCGATGGCTGCGCGACGTCGAGAATTAAGCAAAACTTGGGCCGATAACCAGAGCGCATTCTGGGCGCCCATCGTCACCAAAATCTCGGATGGGCCAGCCAAAATTCCGCGCCGTGGAAGGGTCTGACGGGCGATAAATTCGACCAATTTTGGGTCGTCCCCATCGAAGTAATCCGCTGTTAATGCTGAGAAATCTCGCATACCAAGGGCCTGCAGTGCACAGAGCCGCCAGTTGGCTGAATCGAACAAGGTTGGGTCGGCTTGGCCGTAGATGAATTGGTACTTGTATTTGGCCCAATCGGTGGGTTTTTCCATGCCCAGCGACGGCGCGAAACGCTGGCCTATTGCGCGGTTCCAATCGACAGTGCCTGTGCCCGATTGCTGGGCGGTAAATGCGGGCGGTTCGGGCGCATTTTCGGATACAAAATACCCCGAACGACCTCGTGATGTCAGGTAATCGTCAGCGACCAATTCGGTATACGAAAGAGTGACGGTAATTCTGCTAACCCCAAGATGTGATGCTAGTTTTCGGCTTGACGGCAACCGTTCGCCAGCCCGAAAACGACCTGCCAAAATGCCTTGGGCAACCATCTGCTGGATGCGCGCTTGCAACGTGCCTTCGACGGCAGCGTCGAGAAAGAATGTTTCGACGGAGATTGACATAGATTGGCCCTAACGCAGGATCAGATTGGACTTAACTTTGGTGAAAAACAAGCGGTATGTTTCGCATAAGTTTTGCATAAGTTTTACATATGCCGAATTTCGCGGGCAGCTGCCGTCAGGCGACTGCTCCTGACGGGCTGGTTTGATTAATTACAGGACACCAAAAATAAACTTTGAGGGGTCCTCAAATCTGCAACGGCTAAGGGTGATCTGTCACTTCGTTTTCTAGGTCCTCGCCATGCTGCACGACACTGTCAATGAGCAGGTCTAAGTCTGGCAATATCGTTCGGTGATTGTTGATTGCGACCCGCAAACAGTGCTTTCCGGCGACTGTCGTATCTGACGGGACCGCCAAACCAGATTCCTGAATACGCAGCATGATTTCTGTGTTGATCGCCTGCAAATCTGCTTCATCAATTTTTCTGTTGGCATACCGGAAACAAACGATATTGAGAGCCACGGGCGCCACCAATTGTAGTTTTAAACTTTCGTGAACTAAGTGCTTGAGGTATTGCGCCCGCGCTATGTTTTGATCGATCAATCGGCCGAATTTTTTAACACCGTTTTCCTTAAGGGACATCCAGATTTTAAGTGCTTTGAAGCCGCGGCTTAAATCAAAACTGTAATCCGCGAGGAATTTTCCAGCGATGACCCCGTGGGTTTGCATCTGAAGGTATTCACCATGCATTTTGAGAGTCTCAAAATGCCGTTTGGCGTCACGTATTAAAACGCATCCGGCCTCAAACGGGGTATGCAGCCATTTGTGCGGATCAAGCGCAATTGAATCGGCCAATTCAATCCCGTCAGAAAGGTGCCGATGTTTTGGCGCGATCCGCAGAAATGCACCAATACACCCATCTACGTGGAACCAGATCTCGTACTTTTGGCATAATTGGGCTATTGCATTCAGATCATCCACCGCGCCAGTATTTGTTGTACCGACCGTTCCAATGGCACACGCAGGCTTAATACCCGCTGAAATATCATCTGTGATGGCTTGTTCTAGAGCTGTAATATCCATTCTTTGGTGATTGTCGGTTGGCACTGTTGTCAAGGATTTGGCACCCAGTCTGAGCGTTTCAAGCGCTTTTTTAAGACAATTGTGAACCTGATCGGACGCATAGTACCGTAGTGGTTGCGGCATCGCCAAAATGCCTTCTTCACGCACATTAACCTCAGCCTTGGCATTTAGCGCAATCGTGTGGGCCACCATATCAGCCATCGATCCGCCGCTGGTTAAGCTGCCACCTGCGGTCGCTGGAAACCCCGTCTTTTCTTTGAACCAATCAATTACCTGACTGTCCATCATGGCCGCGGCAGTGTTTCCGCCGCCTAAGTTTGACCCATCGATAGCCGTCAGAAAATCACCGAGCGCGCCGGTGAAATTGCCAGATCCCATGTACCAGCCCCAAAACTGAGGGTGAATATTGCCCATTGAGTAGGGAAGCAGGTTCTAGCGTAACTCTTTATAAACCGCTTTAAGATCTTGCGGGGCCGTCGGAACGGATGTGTCAAAATGGGCGCGCACAGTATCTGGCATCTCTTTACAGACTCCACGATCGCGCATGGAATCTAGGTGCCCAATTGCATCATCAATCATTTTGTGCGCCAATTTACGCGTGCGTTCCCAGTCTTCGGGATCAAGCGTTTCTTCAATGTCGCTCATATTACAATTGCCTCCCTCTAAATAGCTTGAAAGATGAGTGGCCCGATGCCGTATGTCAAGATTGACGGCCTAACCGGCCTGTGCTCGTTGGCCAACATAAGCCTCAAAATTGAATCGTGACAGCAAGCTATCCAGCTGTGGCTGCAAATATGCCGCAACCGCACTGTAAAAATAAAAAAAGGCGGCCCGCGTGAACGGACCGCCTGATGTTTGGCTGTTGTTAGGTGTCAACCCAATACGCGTGTGATTGCTTGGTCGACTGCATCGGTGATTTCGTCGATGTCGTCGGGTGTTGCGATTAAGGACGGTGCGAACAGCAGGGTGTTGTTGTAGCCGGGCAAGGATTTGTTGGTAGCCCCGATGATGACCCCTTGTGCCATGCAATCACCCACAATTGCCGCGACGAGTTTTTCGTCGATGGGATCTTTCCTGGTCCGATCAGCGACCAATTCAGCCCCTGCAAAAAGGCCCATACCGCGCACGTCGCCGATCCATTTGTGCTTTTCCATAAGCGCGTTAAGGTTGTTTTTCAGATGCTCACCGGACCGCACGGAGTTGCCGCGCAGATCTTCTTCCTCAATAATTTTCATGTTCTCAATCGCCGCTGCTGGACCGGCTGTGCAACCGCCAAACGTGGAGATGTCGCGGAAGAATGACAGCTTATCTGTGTCGTCTTGAAATTGGTCGAACACCGCGTTGGTGGTCACGCAGCACGAGATCGCCGCATAGCCAGAGGCGACGCCTTTTGCCATTGTCACGATGTCAGGCTGGACGCCAAACTGCTGGTAGCCAAACCAAGTGCCTGTCCGGCCAACGCCGCAGACGACTTCGTCAATGTGCAGCAGGATTTCGTATTTTTTGCAAAGCTCTTGCACGCCTTCCCAGTACCCATCTGGTGCGACAATGATACCGCCGCCAGCTGTGATTGGTTCCAAGCATAGCGACCCGATTGTGTCGGCCCCTTCGCGCAGGATCACGTCTTCGATGGCTTTGATCGAGGCGGCTGCATAGGCGGCACCAGTTGTTCCATCCTGGCTGCGGTATTCTAGGCAGTGTGGTACGGCGACAAAACCGGGTGTGAAGGGGCCGTATTGCGCATTGCGTTCTTCTTGGCCGCCAGCAGACAGGGTCGCGATTGTGGTGCCGTGATAGTCGCGGTCGCGGAAAAGGATCTTATGCTTTTTGCCGCCGTGGTGTTTGTGGCTGATCTGGCGGACCATCTTGAATGCCTTCTCGTTGGCTTCCGAGCCTGAGTTCGCATAATAGACGCGGTCGAGACCGGGCATCTTGTCGATCAGCATTTCTGCGAATGTCGCGCCGGGGATCGTGCCCATAGAGCCGCCAAAGAAACACATCTTGGTGACAGCATCCGAGATCGCGTCGCCCATCCGTTTGCGGCCATAGCCGATGTTGACGGTCCAAACGCCACCGGACACTGCATCAAGGTGCTCTTTACCTTTGATGTCCCAAACGCGCATGCCTTTGCCTTCAACGATGATTCGTGGATCAACGCCGGTTGCATAAGGTTTATGCTGGCTAAGGTGATGCCACACGTGGGCGCGGTCTGCTTCAATGATGCCTTCGGGGTCGTTGGTCAGTGATTGAATATCCATAAGACGTCTCCGGTACTATGTGATGAAAGGGGCGCGGCCCGAATCTTGGGCGCGCCAAATTGTTCTGTGCCCATCTTGGTGGCGCATCGGGTCAAACCGATAGTGCCAGATCGTATTGTTGCATATAGCCAAAATTTAGGTGCATTAGGTCGTTTTCTTGGATTTGTCTGCTCGAATGCCCCTTAACCTAAGGGAAATTGGCCCAAGTTTATTGTCAGAAATCGTATGAACCCCAAAGTTCCTGCTTGATCAAAAACGTTGACGGATGCGCCTCAATTTCGTTGTCTTCACTTCGAAATGACAATTCGCTGGGTTTTTGGGCATTTTGACATGTTCAGGGGGTGTTTTTTACGGAACTGCAGACCTTCTGCACGATTGTGAAGTGATGAGGACTACCGTTCAGGGTAGGAATCATATTCACTTCATAAATGACGAGGCAGGGACAACCTTGCCCGCGAAACAGCTCCCGCCGATTATGGGTGCGACCAACATGGAGACGATCAATTATGAAAATCAAATCAGCCCTTATGGGTGCTGCCGCTGGTGTAGCAATGATGACAGGCGCGACACAGGTGATGGCCGACGCGCATGAAATCACAGTCGCATACTTCCTTGAGTGGCCAATGCCATTCCAACACGCCAAAGTTATGGGTGAGTATGAAGAAGCAATGGGCGTAGCGATCAACTGGGTATCGTTTGACACCGGCACAGCAATGTCTGCGGCCATGGCATCCGGCGACGTTCAGTTGTCCGTTTCACAAGGTATTCCACCGTTCGTGGTTGCTGCATCGGCTGGCCAAGACATTCAGGTCATCGACGTTGCGGTTTCTTACGCTGAAAACGACAACTGCGTTGTGTCTTCCGTTCTGGAAATTGACAAAACGTCCGCAGCCGAATTGGCTGGCAAGAAGGTCGCTGTTCCACTTGGTACAGCTGCGCACTACGGGTTCCTTAAGCAGATGGATCACTTTGGCGTAGATATCGCGTCTATGGAAGTTGTCGACATGGCACCTGCTGATGGCGCTGCTGCAATCGCGCAGTCCCAAGTGGACATGGCGTGTGGTTGGGGTGGTGCATTGCGCCGCATGAAAGAGCACGGCAACGTGTTGCTGACTGGTGCAGAAAAAGAAGCACTGGGCATTCTGGTATTTGATGCCACAACAGCACCTGCTTCTTTCGTTGCTGAAAACGCAGAGCTGGTTGCGACGTTCTTGGCTGTCACAGCCAAAGCAAACGCTGCTTGGAATGATGGGTCAATGACAGCTGAAATGCTGCCAGTCATCGCGAAAGACGCTGGTATGGACGAAGATGCGACTGCTGAAACAATGGCGGGCTTCGTGTTCCCATCTGTTGCAGATCAGTTGTCCGACGCATGGATGGGTGCAAACGCTGCTACATTCATGAAAGGCGTCGCAGAAGTATTCGTTGATGCGGGTTCCATCCCATCTGCGAACGACAGCTATGAAGGCAATGTGAACACAGCGCCGCTGATGGACGTCAGCAGCATGTAATCGGTCCATTTGGATCAGCAGCGCGGGATTACGGTCCCGCGCCGCACCATCAATTTCCTTGAAAACTTTGTTCCATTGTGACGCCTTTCTCGGGTTGGGGTCAGTGCATAGTGTTCTAGAAAATTATTGGGGTAGGGACATGCCAGGACTACAAATAGACAAGCTTTCGATGCGCTTTGATTTGCCGAACCGGACATCCGTACAGGCGCTTGAGGATGTATCCATTGATCTAAAGGCGGGCGAGTTGTTGGCCGTTCTTGGACCATCAGGTTGCGGTAAAACCACGCTTTTGAACATTGTTGCGGGCTTTCTTGCCCCGACATCGGGCGAGATTACCCTGAATGAAAAGCGCGTACATGGCCCCGGTGCAGAACGCGGCATGGTGTTCCAACAGGGCGCGTTGTTTGAATGGATGTCGGTGCGTGAAAACGTGGGCTTTGGTCCGCGCATGAAGGGCATGGCCGAAAAGCCAAAGCGCGAGATCGTTGATCACCTTTTGGATGTGGTCGGCTTGCAGGAATTTAAGGAAAAGGCAGTTTATGAGCTGTCTGGTGGTATGCAGCAGCGTGTCGCCTTGGCCCGTTGTCTGGCCAATGAACCTGATGTCATTTTGATGGACGAGCCGCTTGGCGCGCTTGATGCGCTGACCCGTGAAAAGATGCAGGGCCTGGTTCTGAAGCTTTGGAAAGAGACTGGCAAGACGATCATTTTGATTACCCACTCTGTGGAAGAAGCATTGCTGTTGGGCGAGCGTCTGATCGTTATGGCCCCGCGTCCGGGTCGTATTCACAAAGAATACAACCTGCCATTTGCTGAAATGGGCGTTGGTCAAGACCTGCGTGAAGTCAAAAAGCATCCTGATTTTGCAACAACCCGTGAAGAGATCTTGTCGATGATCTGGGATATGGAAGAAGAGATTATGGGAGGGGCCGCCAAATGACACTGATCGCTGATCTTTGGGCCGAGTTATACGCCGTCCTGACCACCCTTTTGGGTGCCACCCCCTATATCATTGGGTATGTCCTGCTGATCCTGCTTTGCGGCTTCATCTGGTCGACCATCAAACGGATGCTGACGCCAAAATCTGACTATGGATCGCTTAAGACAGTGACGTTTGGCGACGAAAGCTCTGTTACGTCTGATACCGTTGCGTCCGTGGTTTCGATCGTACTGATTTTCGTGCTTTGGGGCACGTTTACGGGGTCAAAATTCCTTCCCGGCTTTATGCATGTGCCGGGTGCCTATGAGGGGACTAGCAGCTTTACTTATACGGTTGAGGCGGGTGGTGAGTCTGATGACGCTACAGTGGCGATCACGGTGTTCCCGACAGGCGAAGACGTGGCCGCCCCTGCGATTGAGGCAGGCGATGGTTTTGCCAAGAATGATGCTTTGGCGTTGCCTATATACCGGAGCGAATTGTTGCGTGTTGATCGCAACGACGAGCTGGGTCGCGCCGAGGGCGCGCAGATTACTGCCGTAGATGGTCAGTCGATTGCGCCGGGTGGGCGTGTTGATGTGGACTTTGGCTTAGTCTCTATGACGGCCAAAGGCACGCTGAATATCAAACCGTCAACTGGCTGGCAGATGGAGCCGATTTGGCTGCCATCACCGGAGGCTGTGTTGTCCCGTTTGGGTGAGATTGCCACATTGGGTTTCCGTAATTCGACTTTGGCTGAACACCTTGGATTCTCGCTTTTCCGCGTGATTGTTGGGTTCTTGCTTGGTGCTATTGTTGGTATTCCGCTGGGCTATGCGATGGGCTTGTCCAACTGGTTCCGTGGGTGGTTTGACCCGATTGTGGAATTCATGCGTCCGGTCCCACCGCTTGCCTTGATCCCGCTTGTGATCATTTGGGCCGGTATTGGCGAAGTCGGTAAGATCATCCTGTTGTTCCTTGCCGCCTTGTGGATCATGGCCATTGCCGCCCGTTCGGGTGTGTCTGGTGTACGTATTTCCAAGGTGCATGCGGCCTATTCTCTGGGTGCATCCAAGTGGCAGATCATGCGTCACGTCATCATTCCCAACTCGTTGCCTGAGATTTTCACAGGTGCCCGTGTTGCGATGGGTGTGTGCTGGGGCACTGTTGTGGCTGCCGAATTGGTTGCTGCAGAAAAGGGTGCAGGCATGATGATCATGGTTGCGTCCAAGTTCCAGTCGACGGACATCGTGCTGATGGGGATTATCCTGATTGGTATCATCGGTTTCACCATCGATATGCTGATGCGCTGGGCCGAACGTTGGCTTGTGCCGTGGAAAGGCAAGGGTTGATTCCGACCTAAATTAGTTTTGAAGAAGGCGGGGCATTTCCCCGCCTTTTTTGTGCCTTGAGCACAACTATTAGGTGAGCTAAATCAGAGTGATGGAACAGATTTCTGACGCACTATTGTTGATCGCTGGCGTCATTGGCTTGGCTCTCGTTTACGTCGTGCTGGTCCTGCGTACCCGTAATCAGGTGCAGCCAGAAGCCGCCGCCGTTCCGCCCAATGCGATTATCGTGGATGGATCAAACGTGATGCATTGGGGCGGCGACCCATCACTGCAAGTTTTGACGGGTGTGATAAATAGAATCACTGATTTGGACTTGACCCCTATCGTCGTGTTTGACTCCAGCGTTGGGTATCGCCTTGTGGGAAGGTACCTGCACGGCAACGCGATGGCCACGCTGATTGGGTTGCCAGCTGCGCATATCTATGTGGTGCACAAGGGTGTGGTGGCCGACGAGGTTATCCTTGATCTGGCCCAAGACAACGGGCTGAAGGTCGTCAGCAACGACCGCTTCCGCGATTGGTCTGTGCAGTTCCCGCTTGTGAAAACTAAAGGCCGCATGATGCGTGGCACATGGAAGGGCGGGAATGTTGTTTGGGCAAAACGCTAGGGCCGCGGCCGACCTGGTGGGCGCAGGTGTCGATTTTGGTTGGCAAATACGTGCAAGAAGTGGGCCGTGTGTTGGGTGGCTAACGTTGCAAACGCACCCTTTGGGGGAGGTTGGACGCGGCTTGGCAAGCAGGACGGTATCTAATTTATCGCTGTCAAACCCCGCATTATCAACGTGAACTGTGTTATCTTCATGCTAACGTTAATTTGAGAGTCCTACGCCGCTGAAGCCCGTCAAAATAGTAGACTACATCAGCTTGCACAATCGAATGTTGATTACTTCTTACCCCCATACCGCGATTTTCCGCCACGGGTGCCGCCTCGGCCTCCGGTGCTGCGGCCTGATTTAACTTTGCTGTCTTCAACTGCTTTGTCGACTTCGTATTGGTGGGCCATGGGGTCGTCGGCGATTGTGAGTTCGACGGCTTCGAGTCGTTTGACTTCATCGCGCAGACGCGCGGCTTCTTCGAATTCTAGGTTCTCAGCGGCCTTGCGCATGTCTTTACGCATCCCCTCAAGAACGGTTTTGATGTTGCCACCGCCAAGACCTTTGCCGATTTTTGCGGTAATGCGGGACTGGTCAGTGTCACCTTTGTAAAGACCTGCGAGGATATCCTCGACGTTCTTTTTCACGGTCGTTGGTGTGATCCCATGTTCAAGGTTATAGGCGTGCTGGCGTTTGCGCCGCCGCTCGGTCTCGTCCATTGCCCGTTCCATTGATCCGGTGATCCGGTCGGCGTACATGATGACGCGCCCATCAGCGTTACGCGCGGCGCGGCCGATGGTCTGCACGAGGGAGGTTTCAGAGCGCAAAAAGCCTTCTTTGTCAGCGTCCAGAATGGCCACCAATCCGCATTCGGGGATGTCGAGACCTTCGCGCAGCAGGTTGATCCCGATGAGGATGTCAAACGCACCAAGCCTCAGATCGCGCAGGATTTCGATCCGTTCAATCGTGTCGATATCGGAGTGCATATAGCGCACGCGGATGCCCTGTTCGTGCATGTATTCGGTCAGATCTTCGGACATCCGTTTAGTCAGGGTCGTGACAAGTGTGCGCATGCCCAGTGCGGTCATTTTCCGGACCTCGTCTAGCAGGTCGTCGACTTGGGTTGTCACGGGCCGGATTTCGATCATAGGGTCAAGCAGTCCAGTGGGCCGGATGATTTGTTCGGTGAACACGCCGCCGGTTTGTTCCATTTCCCATTTCGCAGGGGTCGCGGATACAAATACCGATTGCGGGCGCATAGCGTCCCATTCTTCGAATTTCAGGGGCCGATTGTCCATGCAAGATGGCAGCCGGAAACCGTGTTCAGCCAGCGTCACTTTGCGTCTATAGTCGCCCTTATACATGCCGCCGATTTGAGGGATGGACACATGGGATTCGTCTGCGAAAACGATGGCGTTGTCAGGGATGAATTCGAAAAGTGTGGGTGGCGGTTCGCCGGGGGCGCGGCCTGTGAGGTAGCGTGAGTAGTTTTCGATCCCGTTGCAGACGCCAGTTGCCTCTAACATTTCGAGGTCGAAATTGCAGCGTTGCTCTAGCCGTTGTGCCTCTAATAATTTGCCTTCGCCAACCAATTGGTCGAGCCGCATGCGCAGTTCTTTTTTGATGCCAATCATGGCCTGCATCATGGTTGGTTTTGGGGTCACGTAGTGCGAGTTGGCATAGATGCGGACCTTGTCAAATTTGTCGGTTTTCTGCCCGGTCAGCGGGTCGTATTCGGTGATGGATTCAAGTTCTTCGCCAAAGAATGACAGCGACCATGCGCGGTCGTCTAAATGGGCCGGCCAGACTTCTAGGTTGTCGCCGCGCACTCGAAAGCAGCCGCGCTGGAACCCTGCGTCGTTGCGTTTGTATTGCTGGTCGACGAGGTCTGCGATGATTTGGCGTTGGTCGTAGGTTTTGCCGACGTGGAGGTCTTGGGTCATGGCCCCGTAGGTTTCGACCGACCCGATGCCATAAATGCACGACACTGAGGCCACGATGATCACGTCGTCCCGCTCGAGCAGGGCGCGGGTCGCAGAGTGGCGCATCCGGTCGATCTGTTCGTTGATCTGGGATTCTTTTTCGATGAAGGTGTCGGACCGCGCGACGTAGGCTTCGGGTTGGTAGTAGTCGTAGAAGGAAACAAAATATTCGACGGCATTGTCAGGGAAAAACCCTTTGAATTCGCCGTAAAGTTGGGCGGCGAGGGTTTTGTTTGGTGCAAGGATAATCGCTGGGCGCTGCGTTTCCTCGATCATTTTCGCCATGGTGAATGTTTTGCCGGTTCCCGTGGCCCCAAGCAGGACTTGATCGCGTTCGCCGTTGCGCAGCCCCTCTGAAAGTTCTTTGATTGCAGTAGGTTGGTCGCCAGCGGGTTCAAATTCCGTATGCAGAACGAACGCTTTGCCGCCTTCCAGTTTTTCGCGGTTCTGCACATCTGGCGCAGGGTTGGCCATGAACTGCAAAGCGTCGATCTCGCGCTTGTCGGAATGAGCATAGGCCATGGGCGGGGAATCCTTAAACAGGGGTTAACTCATATTTGTTCTCTTTTTGATCTTATTCAAGGGCTGGTTGACGCCGCCATACATCGGCGTAGGTTCGTGCCAAATATGAACAGGAGCAACCCTATGACAATTGATCCCATTAAGCTTGACCGATTGGCCGAAGTTGCTGTCCGCACGGGCGTAAATTTGGCGCAGGGCCAAGAGCTGGTTATCTCGGCTCCCATTGAGGCATTGCCGTTGGTCCGCCGTATTGTCGTGCATGCGTATAAGGCTGGCGCGTCGCTGGTGACCCCGATGTTCAATGACGGCGAGATAACCAAGGCGCGGTATGAGCATGGCGCTGATGCCAGCTTTGACGCCGCCCCTGCGTGGTTGTTTGAGGGCATGGGCAAGGCGTTTTCAGATGGGGCCGCCCGCATGGCGATTACCGGTGATGACCCGATGCTGTTAGCCGAGGTTGACCCCAAGCTGGTCGCCCGCGTTGGCAAGGCCACATCGATTGCATCTAAGCCTGCAATGACCCCGATTGTCGGGTTTGCTGTGAACTGGAATATCATTGCCTACCCGACCGAAGGGTGGGCTGCGCAGGTTTACCCTGATCTGCCAGTTGCAGAAGCGCAAGCCAAGCTGATGGACGCGATTTATGACGCGTCGCGTATTGGTGGGGATGACCCTGTGCAGAACTGGGCAAATCATACTGCCGAGCTAAGGACGCGGATTGACTGGCTGAACGACCAAGGGTTTGATGCGTTGCAATATACTGGTCCGGGCACGGATTTGCGGCTTGGGTTGGCCGAAGGACATATTTGGAAGGGCGGGGCGTCGCCTGCGCTTAATGGCATCGTCTGTCAGCCGAACATCCCGACTGAAGAGGTATTCACCTGTCCGCATGCCTATAAGGTCGATGGGACGGTAACGGCGACCAAGCCGCTCGCGCATCAAGGCAGCGTGATTGAGGATATCTCGGTGCGGTTCGAGGCAGGTAAGATCGTCGATGCCACGGCGTCAAAGGGGCAAGAGCAATTGCGCGCCTTGTTGAAGACAGATGATGGATCGAGCAGGATCGGCGAGGTCGCTTTGGTTCCGCATTCCAGCCCAATCAGCCAGTCAGGCGTGCTGTTTTATAACACGCTGTTTGATGAGAATGCATCGTGCCATATCGCGCTTGGACAGTGTTACGCTGATACGATTGAAGGCGGATCAGAGCTGTCGCCAGAAGAGTTGCAGCAAAAAGGCGGCAATCAGTCGATTATTCACGTGGATTGGATGATGGGGTCCGATGAGGTGGATATCGACGGGATCACATTGACCGGCGAGATCGTCCCCGTGATGCGGGGCGGTGAATGGGCGTTTGATGCGGTTGAAAATTAAATCTGGATCACGCGTTCGATCAACTATTTCAAGTTGTCAGAGCTGAGCCAAGTTGGCGCAGACTCTGTCTTTGATTTTGGCGATGGCGATACGCTCACGCTTTTGAACACATCTGTCGGGGATCTGACACTAGACAGCTTTGTTTTGACTGATGAACCTTTCTTCGGATAAAAGGTGGTCTTACCACTGGGCATGGAAATAATAGACGTAGGCTATTGGGAATCCCGCGACATCATTGCTATCTCTGTTTCATTGAAGAACAGATCAGAGGAGCGGCGATATGAAATATGCAAAAACTCAAGATGCTTTGGACAGACTGACACCAGAGCAATTTCGCGTAACGCAGCAAAGCGGCACAGAGCGGGCGGGGACGGGTCCACTGACAAACAACCAAGAGCCGGGTATTTATGTCGATATCGTTTCGGGCGAACCACTGTTTGCGTCGTCTGACAAGTTCGAGTCCGGTTGCGGCTGGCCTAGCTTTACCAAACCTATCGTGACCGAGCATGTGACTGAGCATAGCGATGCTGGCCACGGCATGCTGCGGACCGAAGTGCGTTCCAAGCATGGTGACAGCCATCTGGGGCATGTGTTTACCGACGGGCCGCGCGACAAAGGTGGTCTGCGCTATTGTATCAATTCCGCCAGTCTGCGGTTCATTCACCGCGACGCAATGAATGGCGAGGGTTACAGCGATCTTATCAATCAAGTGGAGGACATATAATGACAGAACGTGCAATTTTCGCCGGTGGGTGTTTCTGGGGCATGCAGGACCTGATCCGCAGGCTTCCGGGCGTTGTATCCACGCGAGTTGGCTATACTGGCGGTGACGTGAAGTTTGCCACATACGGCAATCATGGCACCCACGCAGAAGGGATCGAGATTAACTTTGACCCTGCGAAAACCAACTATCGCACATTGTTGGAGTTCTTCTTCCAGATCCACGACCCTTCGACGCCACTGCGTCAGGGCAATGATCGCGGCACGTCCTACAAGTCGGCTATCTATTACGCTGATGATGCGCAGCTTGATGAGGCATTGAACACGATTGCCGATGTTGATGCCTCTGGCCTTTGGCCCGGCAAGGTGGTGACACAAGTGGAAGCGGCAAGTGATTTCTGGGAAGCCGAACTGGAGCATCAGGATTATCTGGAAAAACGACCAAATGGCTACACCTGCCACTTTGTGCGTCCCCACTGGGTGCTGCCACGGCGCGAAGCTGCCGAATAACTGAACAATTGGCCCTCCGCGTGCTGCGGGGGGCAAATCCGAAGCAATGGATTCAGGCAATCGCCTGATGAAAGGAGACGGTATGCAATTTGGTTCCCTTAACGGCCCAGCTCACGAACTGCGTGTAGGTACTTGGATTGATGGCAATGGCGAACCCATGGAAAAGCCACTTCAATTGGCTGACCTCGGCGATAGATATAAGATCATTTATTGCTTTCAACATTGGTGCCCCGGGTGTCATTCGCGCGGTTTTCCGACGCTCAAATACCTTTACGATAATTTGAAGGACAAAGGGTTCAGCTTTGCGGTCATTCAGACTGTGTTTGAAGGTTTCGAGGTCAATACATTCGACAAGCTACGGTTCAATCAAGGTCTCGATAGATCGTTGACACATGCCTGCCGAGCGTAGCCGTTATTTTGCTCACGGACATCTTTGCATGTAACATATCTTCGATCACGCTGTTGGCGAACTGGTCCTTTGAAATCAATTGTCAGATTCTGTGGCGCGCCTTCAAGTAGAAGTGCCCGTATCCAACATAATTCAGCTGTCTCACCCAAACGCGAGGATTTCCCGATAGACCCAAGGATCCTGTCCCCTCCTGAACCGACCTCAAATACGGGCTGCGCCAAGACTCTTTGGCGCAGCTATCTGTAGGGTAGCCTTACTCTTCAACCTCAGCATAGTCAGACATTGGAGGGCAAGTGCACACGAGGTTGCGGTCACCGTAAGCATTGTCCACGCGATTGACTGGAGCCCAGTATTTATCAATTTTGAATGACCCCGGAGGGAAGCAAGCCTGCTCGCGGCTATAGGGCCGGTCCCAATCTCCGACCAAATCACGCACCGTATGCGGCGCATTTTTCAAAGGATTGTTCTCGGGGTGGATCTTACCGTCGATAATATCTTGCGCTTCGCCCCGTATCGATAGCATTGCATCGCAGAAACGATCTAGCTCGGCCTTGGGTTCAGATTCAGTAGGCTCGACCATCAATGTTCCCGCTACTGGCCAAGACATAGTTGGTGCGTGAAAACCGCTATCGACAAGGCGTTTGGCAATATCATCAACGGTCACATGACCCGCCTCATCTAATGGTCTTGTGTCGAGAATACACTCGTGCGCTACTCGGCCTGTTTTTGAGGTGTAGAGGATATTATAGCTGCCCTTGAGCCGTTCAGCGATGTAGTTCGCATTTAGGATCGCTACTTTGGTTGCCTGGGTTAGGCCCGCTCCACCCATCAGCAAGACATACGCCCAGCTGACTGGTAAAATGGAAGGAGACCCAAACGGAGCCGCCGATACAGGACCAACAGACGTTCCATATTCGGGGTGTCCGGGAAGATGCTTTGTTAGGTGTGCCTTTACACCAATCGGGCCCATGCCGGGGCCACCACCGCCGTGCGGAATGCAAAAGGTTTTGTGCAGGTTCAGGTGGCTGACGTCGCCGCCAATATCGCCTGGGCGGGATAGGCCAACCATGGCATTCATGTTGGCCCCATCAATATAGACCTGCCCACCATGATCATGCGTAATCTGACAAATCTCTTGAACGGACGTCTCGAAAACACCGTGGGTTGAAGGGTAGGTGATCATGCAAGCCGCCAGATCGGCAGAGTGCTTCTCCGCCTTTTCGCGGAAGTCAGTAACGTCGATATTGCCTTCTTCGTCGGCTTTGATCGGCACGACCTTATAGCCCACCATCTGCGCAGATGCGGGGTTTGTGCCATGCGCTGAGGTTGGGATGAGGCAGATGTTGCGATGCCCTTCGCCGCGCGCCGCGTGATAGTTGCGGATCGTCAGAAGGCCTGCATATTCACCCTGCGCGCCCGAATTTGGCTGTTGGCTGATCGCGTCATAGCCCGTGATCTGGCAAAGCTTATCGTTCAGGTCGTCGATCATCTCGTGGTAACCGAGCGCCTGATTTTTTGGAACGAAAGGATGCAGATCACCAAATTCTGGCCACGTGACCGGAATCATCTCAATGGTCGCGTTCAGCTTCATGGTGCATGACCCCAGCGGGATCATCGAGCGATCAAGTGCAAGATCGCGGTCTGCCAGCCTTCGCATGTAGCGGGTGATCTCAGCTTCAGCCCTGTTCAGATGGAAGATCGGATGGGTCATATACGTGCTTTCACGCAACGCATCATCGGGCAGCCGGTATGCACGGTTCGCCTTGGAATCGTCCTTCATGTTGCCACCAAACGCAGCCCAAACGGCCTCAATAGTTTCGGGGCGAGTTTGTTCGTCCAGTGTGATGCCGACCTTGGTGGTGCCAACTTTACGCAGGTTAATACCCTGCTCTACTGCGGCATTCATCACGACGCCCTGCAACGGGCCAACCTCTACGGTAATCGTGTCAAAGAAGACTTCTGGCTGGACGTCAAAACCAAGTCTTTCCAAACCCTTAGCCAACCGTGCCGTTTTGCGGTGCACGGATTGGGCGATCGCTTTGATCCCATCTGGCCCGTGATAGACTGCGTACATTGACGCGATAACGGCCAGTAAAGCCTGCGCAGTACAGACGTTCGAATTAGCTTTTTCCCGACGAATGTGTTGCTCGCGCGTTTGCAAGGAAAGCCGGTAAGCTTTGTTGCCGCGCGCATCGATGGAAACACCGATGATCCGTCCTGGCATACTACGTTTATAGGCGTCTTTTGTTGCCATATAGGCCGCGTGTGGTCCGCCATACCCCATTGGCACACCAAAGCGTTGGGTGGAGCCGATGGCAATGTCAGCACCCATTTCGCCTGGACTCCTGAGCAGCGCGAGTGCAAGTGGATCAGCTGCAACAATTCCAAGCGCTTTGTATTCATGCAGCGCTGAGATGATGTCGGTAAAATCACGGACGTGGCCATGCGTTCCAGGGTATTGGAAAATCGCGCCAAATACCTTGCTTGCATCCAGTGACGACGGGTCGCCAACGACGACTTCGATGCCCAGTGGTTCAGCGCGGGTCTGGATCACCGCGATGTTTTGCGGGTGGCAATTTTCGTCGACGAAAAAGACGTTGGATTTTGACTTGGTGGACCGTTTCGCCATGGTCATCGCTTCAGCCGCTGCAGTGGATTCATCGAGCAACGACGCATTCGCGATATCGAGGCCGGTTAGATCCGTGACCATCGTTTGGAAGTTCAAAAGCGCCTCTAGGCGGCCTTGAGAAATTTCCGGCTGATACGGCGTATAGGCAGTGTACCATGCAGGATTTTCCAGAATATTGCGCAAGATCGGCGCGGGCGTCGTGGTTCCGTGATAGCCTTGACCAATAAGCGACGTCAGTACTTTGTTCTTAACAGCCACCTGCTTCATGTAAAAAAGCGCGTCGCGCTCGGTCATGGCGGGGCCCCAGTCCAACGGTTCTTTTTGTCGGATGGCCGGTGGCACAGTTGCATCAATGAGCGCGTCAAGCGTCTTAAAGCCGACCACCTTAAGCATATCGGCCATTTCAATGACGGACGGGCCAATGTGGCGGCGATTAGCGAAATCATAGGCTTCGTAGTCAGTTAGCTTAAAGGACATGTCTGGTTTCCTTGTGTCAATTCCGCGATACGGCTGAGACTGTTGAAGCCTCTAACGTGGGACAAATTGGTCAGGCGATAGCTTAGCCAATCAGGGCTTTGTATCCGTCCAGATCCATTAGCTCTTCGAGCTGTGCAGCGTTCGCCACTTTGACCTTGTATATCCAAGCGTCGCCCTCTGGGCTGTCATTTAGGCTACCCGGCGCGTCTTCGAGCGTCCCGTTTACCTCAATCACTTCGCCATCGATCGGCGCGTAGATTTCCGACGCCGCCTTGACGGATTCGATCACACCGATTTCGTCGCCCTTTGCAAAGTCGTCGCCGGCTTCTTTTTGTTCGATAAACACAATTTCACCCAGCTGTTCTGCTGCGTTTTTTGTAATCCCAATAGTGGCAATGTCGCCATCGACTGTGATCCATTCGTGGTCTTCAGAATAGTAGGTGGTCATATTTTAAATCTCCAATTTCAGCGTTTGTAGTTTTGCTGCACGAACGGCAGCGATACAATTTCGGCAGGCTGGGCTTTGCCACGAATGATCAAGTTTATCTTTTCACCCGCCGCGCTGTGGGCCGTCGATACATATCCCATTGCAATAGGTGCACCAATCGTCGGGCTAAATCCACCCGATGTAATTGCACCTATAGTATGCCCATTGGCACATTGAACTTCAACGCCTTGACGGGCAGGTGCGCGGCCGTCGGGTTTGATGCCCACGAGTTTACGCGCAACGCCTTCAGCCAGCTCGCGTTGAATGCGTGCGGCGCCAGGAAAGCCGCCCTCTTCGCGACGGCGTTTTGGGATGGCCCAATTTAGCGACGCCTCGATGGGAGATGTGTCGTTGTCGATGTCGTTGCCATAAAGGCAAAGACCCGCTTCGAGACGCAAGCTGTCGCGCGCGCCTAGGCCCGCAGGTTCGCAATTTTCATGGACTAAGAAGGCACGTGTGACAGCTTCTGCATCGGCGTCTGGGATCGAAATTTCATAGCCATCTTCGCCCGTGTAACCGAGCCGCGAAATGCGGCACACAGCACCATTGATGTCCGCCACAATGGTTTCCATAAATTTCATATCGACGGCCGCGGGGCAAAGTGCGCCAACAACGTCAACCGCCTTGGGCCCTTGAACAGCGACCAGAGCACGATCAAAAATTTCGATCACGTCGATACCATTGAGATTCGCTGCCATGTGCGGGATGTCCTGGCGACGCATTGACGCGTTAACAACCAAGAAAAAATGATCGCCAGCGTTTGTAACGATCAAGTCATCCATAATGCCGCCATTTTCATTTGTGAAAACGGTGTAGCGGGCTTTGCCGACGGGCAATTTAGTAAAAGCCGAAGGACAGATAGTTTCAAGTTTTTCAGCGATGTTTTCACCACGCAAAATGACCTGACCCATGTGACTCACGTCGAACAAACCAGCTTTTTCGCGACATTGTGTGTGCTCGCCCATAATACCCATTGGATATTGAACGGGCATCTCCCAACCAGCGAAATCTACCATTTTCCCACCAAGCTCGACATGCAAATCGTAGAGCGGGGTGCGTTTGGGTGTGTCAGTCATCTGTAGCTCCTGTTCAATATGTGCAGTCCTGGACAATCAGCACCGTCCAATGCGCATTACGGACCACACGCGCTAGGTTAGGACCAATTTCGTAATTTGGAAAATCACCTTTTGCCGAAAACATCACGATCATATTAAAATCATCTCTATGCGCGAACTTCAAGATTTTATGGTGAATGTTACCCTGCTTAACGTGCACAGCCATATTGTTGGCGCCGCCATGTTCCAGAGTTTCTTTGATCGCGTTGCTGACGTGATCCTTTGCCTCGTTCTCAAATTTAAGGTAACTTTTAAGAAACCAATTTAGCTCTGCTGCCTTTCGTATTCCGCCAATGCGACCACATTGTGGCGTAATTGTGACAGTGAA
>Ga0115006_10000040_pt1 | contig 58100 bp, 42 predicted proteins | sample ArcOceMetagenome_3_FD_88943 | JGI IMG/M metagenome (GOLD analysis project Ga0115006, IMG submission 88943) | Marine eukaryotic phytoplankton communities from Arctic Ocean - Arctic Ocean- Svalbard ARC20M Metagenome | ecosystem: Environmental > Aquatic > Marine > Oceanic | place: Arctic Ocean...
GGTTCCTAAAGAAGCTATCTGATGTTCCCGAAAATGGTTTACATAACCTGTGATTCCAATTAAGGTTTCAAAAATTCTAAGTTTTTGAATTCGAAAGACTATCAAAAACAGTATTTTTTCTTTCAATACAAAATGTAGGTTTCCTTTTTTATATTTTACCATTTTTAAAAAAAAAATCTTTGCTTCTTCGAACGTCAAGGGTCTCATAATTAAAAAATGGAATCCTCATTTAAAAAGATATAATCCTAGAATCAAAATGAACAACTTTATTTTAAATAAAGTTGAATATCTTTTTCAATCTTTTTCTGAAATTTCATCTTCTTCTCAGTCAAATATTTCAATCCCATATTTACACAACCAGTTCTTGTCAAAACCTTGTTCTGGAGGCTTACTTGATCCAAAATTAGGATCATTAGATAATTCTTCCTGTATATCTTGTTTAAAAAGCTTTAAACAATGTTCGGGACACTTTGGGTTTTTAAAATTGTTTCTCCCAGTTTTTAACATAGGTTATTTAAAAGCAATTCATGGAATTCTTCAAATTATTTGTAAAAATTGTTCTAGAATCTTACTGAAAGAAGGAAAAGAGTATCAAAAAATCCAAAAAATGGTTCAATTACTAAAAAAGAAAGATAAAATTTCTAGAATCAAATCAATTTCATTAATAATAGAATTTTGCAAACGCCAGAAACTATGCCCTCATTGTAATTCTAGAAACGGGAAAATTCGAAAAATTGGAAATTGGAATTTTATTCACGAATTAGAATTCATATATAAAAATGAACATAATAAATGGAAAACTTCAAATTCTATACATTTAAAACCCCAAGGTATAGATAATATCTTGGATCCACTTAAAGTTTTTTTGATATTTCAAAAAATAGATAGAAAAGATTTCGAAATTTTGGATCTTGATCCATCTGGCACTAAACCAGAAAATTTTTTACTCTCTATTCTCCCAATACCACCATTAGTTGTTAGACCGACTGTATCGATATCAATTGAAGTTACAAATGAAGATGATCTTACAATTCGATTAGTTGAAATTCAAACTTTGAATTTAAAGATCAAAGAACTTTTTTTTTCAGGAAATGAAATTGAAAATTTATGGGAAATTTGGAATATTTTACAAATTGAGTGTGCCTTATATTTAAATTCTGAAATTTTTACAAATGAAATAGATAATAAAAATTTGACTGGAATTTACCAACGTTTAAAAGGGAAAAATGGAAGATTTAGAGGAAGTTTGGGAGGAAAAAGAGTTGATTTTTCTGGTAGGACAGTTATTTCTCCTGATCCAAATATTGAATTGAATCTAATGGGGTTACCTGTTTCTTTAGCTTTAAAATTAACTTTTCCGGAAAAAATAACAAAGTTCAATTATGAAAGACTAAAAAGATGTGTAGTTAGAGGTTCAAATTGTTATCCTGGAGCAAATTGTTTAATTGGACAAAACTGGAAAAAAAATCTTCAATTTAATATGAGTTCAAATTTTCAAGCAGATCTAAAAGAAGGAAATGTTATTGAAAGACACATTAAAGATAGTGATATAATATTGTTTAATAGACAACCATCTTTACATAGAATTTCAATAATGGCCCATAGAGTAAAAATAATGACGGGAAAAACTTTTAGACTAAACGAATGTGTTTGTAAACCGTATAATGCCGATTTTGATGGGGACGAAATGAATATACATGTGCCTCAAACTCAAAAAGCTAGAGCAGAAGCAATTTCTTTAATGAACCCGATTAAAAACTTTAAGACACCTAGAAATGGGGAACCCATGATTGCTTCAACGCAAGATTTTTTGACATTTTCTTATATTTTAACTTCAAAAAATATTTTTTTTTCATATTCGGATATATTCAAAATAATCGGGTTTATTCAAATCGACCACTTACAAGAGGTGATACCTCTACCTTCAATTATAAAACCCTTAGTTTTATGGACTGGAAAACAAATATTTTCTCAAATTTTCTTCAAAACTGGATCTTTTATAAATAAAAAACAAGAAAAAAACAATAGTTTTGAAAGAAAAAAAATTTCAGACAGTTTTGAAGAAAAAATTTATTCTCTTAACGTTAATCAGTGTTCCCCTTTTATGTGCCCACAAGACGGATGGGTAATCATACAAAATAGCGAATTGTTGGGGGGAAGAATAGGAAAAAAATCAATTGGTAATGGGAATAAAAATTCAATACTTTCTTTGATTGAGAATAATTTTTCAGATTTCTTTCTTGCTTTATCCTTACTTAATATCAGTAAACTAACTTATGAGTGGTTCTCTGATTTCGGTTTTTCAATTTGTTTAAATGACATGATTCCAAACCTTAGAAAGAAAGAAGGAAAGAAATTTCTAATAAAATCTTTGATAAATATAAATTGTGCATTAAAATTTTATAAACCTTTTAAAACACAGGCCTTATGGAATTTAAATGAAAAAGAAGAAAATAAACTAAATGGAATATTAAAAAAAATAAGAAAAAAAATTGGAAAAAATTGTTTAGATAAAGAACAGTATTGCACAAATCCATTACAGGTTATGTTCTTGGCAGGATCAAAAGGTTCGATATTAAATCTAACTCAAATGATATCTTTTTTGGGGCAACAAACACTCGAAGGAAAAAGAATTAATGAAGATTGTTTTAATTCAAAAATAACAAATAAAAAAAAAAAGGTTTTCGATGACTCTATTATTCAACGTGGATTTGTCAAAAGAAGCTTCGGTCAAGGACTTGATAATTTAGAATTTTTTTTTCACGCAATGGCAGGTAGAGAAGGTCTCGTTGATACAGCAGTTAAAACATCTGAAACAGGGTATATTCAAAGAAAACTCTCCAAAACAATGGAGGATCTAGTAGTTTTTTACGATTCAACTGTACGAACATCTTGTGGTAGACTTATCCAGTTTAATTATGGAGAAGATGGTGTAGATCCAGAAAAAGCTTCTAAGTTTTCACAGATAACCAATTTAGGGTTTCCGTCCGTTAAAATCACCGATGATAAGAATTCTGTTGAAGCTAGATATACTGAAATAGAGATTTTTGTTAAAGCACATGCTTTACCTTTTATCAACACTAATTTCTTTAATAATAGTTTTAGGGTTAGACTTTTTAATTTAAAAAAAAAACAAGACCTTTTCATGAAAATGTGTTTTGATAAAGTTGAAAATTTCTTGACTCTTAGGAAAATAACTTTGAGTCAAATATTTATGCAACCTGGAACAAGTGTTGGTGCTCTTGCTGCTCAAAGTATCGGAGAACCATGTACCCAAATGACTTTACAAACTTTTCATTCAGCTGGGACAGGAAGTGTTAATATAACTCTTGGTGTACCTAGAATAAACGAAATACTTAATGTATCGAAAGCTTCTCAAAACTCAAAAATTATAGTAACTCATCTTTCATTTGGACATAAAATTAAGTTCATGAAATTGAAACTTTGGTTGCAGAAGCTAAGACTGAAAATAATAGTTGAAAAACTATCAGTTTCATTTCAAAATTTCCACATTTTTACTTTTATTAAATTCAAGAAAGATATCTTGTTTCTCATGGGAATATCTGATGTTTATAATTTAATTTGTAACCGACTGAAAGAGCAGAGAAATTTATGGAAAAATTCAACTTATTTCTTAAATCGAAAACTCGGTGAAATTAGAATTAACTGGGTCAGTCAAATTGACAGGAAAAAAGATTTTATTTTGGAAGCTTATACGTTATTTAATTTTTATAAAATCGAATTTAAAGATATCATTTTCAATGGAAAGTTCGATTTGAAAGATCTAAACTTTCTTCAAAGAAAAAAACAAATTAAAATTTTAATAAACGGAGAAAATTTAGAAGAAATAATGACTATGCCTTTTTTAGATTCAGGATCAATATATTGTAATCATATCCATAAAATAAACAAAGTTTTGGGGATAGAGGCAACTCGAATCGTAATTATAAAAGAAATAGAAAAAACATTCTATTCCAATAATATTTTCACCGACTTAAGACACTTAACTTTATTATCTGATGTCATCACTCATCAAGGAGAATTGGTAGGGATAACTCGTCATGGATTACCAAAAATAAAATCTAACACACTTGCTTTGGCAAGTTTTGAGAAAACCGTAGAAAACCTATTTTTGGCTGCTTCCTATTATTCTCGTGACCTTCTTTTGGGAGTTTCTGAAAATATCATTTTAGGAAAAGAAGCACCTATTGGAACAGGTATGGTAACTCTCCGTAATTTTTTATAAAAATGTAAAATTATTTTCAAAATTTATTTTTAAAGTCGTATTGGAATGGATTTTATGAAAATTTAAAAAACTTTAGATAAAATCCATTGGCCAAGAATCAGATTCATAAGTAGACCACTGGATAGTTGATTCAGATTCATCGACCTCATTTTTTTCAAGATAATTTTCCTTTTCTCCGGTGTTCCTTTTTTGAAAAATTTTTAAATAATATTTTAATGTTAATTCTTTTAGAACAAACATTTCTAAATTTTTTCCAATAGATGATAAGCAAATTGAATTCTCATTAATTGTTTTTTTTTTTGAATTTTCGAGAGATTTGATATAAAAGAATATGATTTGACACAATAATTCATCTAGAGAAAAATTTTCAAATTTTTTGGAAAATTCCTGTAGTATTCCTAATATTTTATTCAATCCTTTTCCTTGGGTGGAATAATTGAACTCTTGAAAACTTCCATCTGGATTAAAATCAAATAAAAATGGGCCTGAAGAATCATATCCAATTAAAATTAATTTAACGCCGAAAAGTCTGGTATGTGAGTAATAAGTATTTCTTGCCATAACTTTGGAGCAAAATTTGGCAACATCTGGAATGTTACAAAATCGATTTGATGAATTTTCTTGTTGAAATTTCTTTTTTTTCAATATTTCATTAAGATATTTACCGTCTTTTGAAACCCCTGACGTTATTATTAGGAAATTGTTACCGAAAGTTAGTAACCGGTTTTCTTTATTTGATTGAAATAAATCTGATTTTAAGGACCCGAGTAAGACTACATGATTCCTAGATTTAATGCTTAAAGAAATTTCTCCCCTATCCGAAGCCTTTTTGGCAAAACTCAGTTGTAAAAGTTGTCCATCTGGAGAAAAAATTATAGGATTTGAACTATATTGACTCTTAAACATTAATTCTATTAAATGTATTTATATTATTAATTATAAGACCATCATGGGAACTCAAAAAAATGTTCAAATGTGATCATTAAAAAGGTTAATTTGAAGTATTATTCCCCAGAATCCTGAAACGTAAAAATACTTTTTATCAAAATTAACTTTTTTAAAGTTTATATTGTTGATCTGAAATTTTATTCCCGTAGATTGAATTAAAGTGTTATTGATTTTCGATTTAAAACCCAAATTAAAAAGAAAAGAAGGGTTATCCATTAAATTTAAATAATCAATATGATCAAACTTGGGTGAATTAAATTCAATAGAATTAATATATCCATCATTCCCAGCACTTATAATATAGTTAGGAAGATAATGGTTTAAAAGTGAACTACCTTGGTTCAGAAAACTCTTTAAAATTTTTATTTTATCATTAAACCAGATCAAGCCAAAAAACCCGTTTTCGAAATTTGCAGAGATCAAAATAAAATTTTCATCAAATTGATGCGCACTTAGTTTAACCAACCATCTCTTATTAAAATGTATTTCTTTAAGAGGTACGATTTTTTTTAAAATTGACCATATTTTCAAAACTCCATCATATCCTCCAACAATTAATATTTTTCTTTCTCTTTGAATAGATTCCAATAGTGTTAAATCTCCAATTGGACATATTTTCTCAGTGTTGTGAGTAAATTGGTTTATTTTCAAATTTTTATTTGTATCGAAAATTGTAATTTTACCACTGATGTCTCCAGATATTATCAAATTTTTACTTAAACACATTTTCCAATTAAATGAGTTTGCTAAATTAATTCTAAAAAACGGTTTCTTTATTTCAAAAAATTGAGGAAAAAGGGGAGGGATATCAACGATCCAGAAAGAAGTTCCAAATAAAAAAATTATTTTGATTAGATTTTTTTTTTTTACATTTTTTTTGACAAAATTAAATTCCCAAATTTCTCCTTCTCCTTTTACCAGAATAAAACTTGTACGTTTAAAAAAATTTTTAATTGAAGACATCCAAATCTCAATTATATTCAAAGAATTGGAAATTTTCAATAATGAAGGAATTTTGACTATTATTCCCATAATTATAGTTTTTTTTATTTTATTCTCAAAATAACGTAGGTGAAGAATGTGTTTAAAAATATGACAATATTTAAGAAATTTTCCATTTTCATTAAAAAACCTATTTTTTAACTTTTTAATTTTTTTAAAGTTAAATTCTGAATAATTTTTGGATGTAAAATTAGCAACTTCGTTTAGAGTGGTAAATTCATTTGGGATGTTCATTACAGATCTATGGAATTTAAATTTGAAAATTAAATTTATTTTAATTTATTTTAATTTATAATTTGTAAAATGCGTAGACAAAAAATAACATTGGGTATGGTATATTTAAATTTAAAAGAAATTTAAAAGTTTTTTTTGAATTATATTGTCATCATATCTTCGTATCGGGGAACTCATTTGTACATACAATGGACCCCAATTAATTTTTTCTACAAGTCTTTTATAACCATAACTAGGACAAAAAAAAATCGTTTCCTTTTTACATATTTTTCCATAATATCTAAATTTAGGCTGAACTTCACACACATACTTCTCCTTTAAGTTGAATAAGAACTGTGTATTTTTAATTAATTTTTTAAAACTGGAATAATCTAAGTTTATTGAAAGAAATTTTGAAAATTGAAAAATTTTTGAAAAATCATCTACCTTTAAATAACGAGTTTTTCTTAATTCAGTACAATTTGGGAAAAATTCAAGTACTTTTTCGGCCAATGTAACATTCGATAAAATAATTAACTCTTCTTTCAAGTTTTCCATAAAATTTAATTTTTTATGCTGAAAAAAGGTTTCAAACTTTAAAAAAATGTCAAGATTACCCTTAGATTTCATTCTTAAAGATCTTAACCTAAGACATATATTTTCTATGATTGAAAGTTTTTTTGAATAAAAACATTTACCTTCTTTATTTTGAATTGAATCCTTGAATTTTTTTAAATTTTCCGAAATTTTCACTTGTGAAAAAAGTCTTTTATTCCTTATTAGACTTCTATTTAATTTAATTTTTTTTATTTTACCAAACCAATCTGATAAAAAAATAATTGAAAACGATGTTCTATCAATGTTTTGAAAAAACGAAAAACAATTTTTGGACAAAAATATTGGGAATAAGTTGAATTTTCGGTTTAAAAAAAATTTGGATCTGTTTTTTTCTTTTAAATTTCCAAAAAAGTCATCATCCCAGTGTAACATTGAATAAATATCAGGGATATGTAAACCCATTTCATGGAAAGTCCCGAATTTCAAAAACCTATAATGTATTAGATCATCAGTTTCTACTGTTCCCAGGGGATCAATTGAAAATGTTTCCAATTTTCTAAAATCAAATCTTTCTTTCAAAATTTTTTCTCTTATATTATCACAACCATGGTTCAAATTTGGGGTTATTTTTTTGAAGTTTACGATTCTTGAAATTTTACTTAAATAGTTTATTTTACTCAAAACGGACCGAGAGTTAAAATTTTTAAATTTAAAATGCAAAAAAAAAAAATTTTTAAAAAAATTAGTATTTTGTTCATTAGAAATTTTTTTTTTTTGATTGGGAACAGTTTTAAAAAGATTGGATATTGTTTTTTTTTTTCGACAATACTTTAAATTAAGATAAGTGGACAATTTATTTTTTAAAACGAAATAAAACCAAGTCGAGTAAAAGATTTTTTGAAAAAAAGAGGGAAATCTTGGATCCCTAAACGAAAAAGATATCCATTTAATGAGAATTAGGTTAAATTTTAAATTATCTTCATAATTTTCAAAATTCAAACAAAATTTTTTGTTAAAAAAATTTATTCCTCCGTACCAATATTTGAATTTTTTTAAAACAAGGTTTATGAATATTAAATGAGGTTCCATTGGAATTAGTATGTGATCCACAGATAGAGTGATTTTTAAAATAAAATATAATAAGATGGAACTTTTAACATATATAAATTCTGGACCATTGTCAAACAATTTTATTTCCAAAAAATGTACATATTTTTCCAGAAACTATTGCTTTTTAAAAAGTGATAAAATTTTCTTAAATAACAAAAAAAGAAAATCAAAATTGCAGTTTTTAAATACTACAGCTTTGCTGGGACCTTCAGGTGGGTTCTTTGGGGTTGGTAGTTCTGAAGTATTGGTAATAGGGGTTGTCGCGTACTTTATCTTAGGTCCAAAGAGGCTTTATCAATTAGCTCGTGATATCGGAAGAATTTCTGCAGAATTTAAAAACGTAACTGAAGAAGCAAGATTAACCTTTCAGAAAGCCGTGGATACCGATGTAAATGAAAAAAAAGAAGAAACTGTATTAACCGAACCTAAAAAAACAAAGAACCAAACCGGATCCTCGGAATCTAAGCTTTCAACTCTAAATAACATTATTGATTCTGAAATATCAACAATAAAAAAAAAAAATAATTAGAATCAATGATTCTACTCAATTACCATTTCATCTAATTCCCAATCTTCGTATTTTCCACAAGGTAAATATCTTCTTATGACAATCGGAATAACTCTCTTTCGTAGTTCTTTAAAAGCAATTTCTAAACTATCTGTTTCTCCTTCTAAATCGATTAATACTGGGGCTCCCATACTTATCTGTAAGGCCCTTGCACCAAGAATTCTTGCTTTTTCGTATTTTGTTAAATAAGGTAATGTTATTCTGGTATCTTGTATACTATTTTGATTTAAAATGCTTCCATTGAAAGAAGTGTATTTTTCGTAAGGATCATCCGTTTTAAATTTTGTTATGTTTAATTTGTCTTGATTCTTTTCGATTAAAGGAATTTCTTCAGTACTCTCTGCAATATAAGAAAAGCCCTTTCCTTCATTTGTTTGTGACATTTCTGGTAAAAATACTTTATTTACTTTATTAAAACAAAAGGACAATTAACTTTATTATTTAAATAATAAAATAAAACTATGAACAACATCTCCGATATGTCACGTATCTTCCAGACGTTTCACTTATTCTTATTATTTTTACAATTTGATTTTTTTCTATTCCCAAATATCTGGCCACGGGATCATTTTTATTTATTCTTGGTAACTGATTCTCTTTAATTGAATATTTTTCTAATAATTTTTTACAATCTCCTTTAAGTAAAACTTCGTGACGAGGAACTAAACAATGTTCAGTTATATTAACAATTAATTCTGATTCATTAAAATATTCAATTCTTTCAGATAGAGAATTTATAGCTGAAATCGCTTGTTTTGCATGGGGGGTGAGTCTACCATGAAGAATAAGAATTGCTTTTTGAAAATCATCTTGTTTTATTCTTTCGCAATAATCTCGTATCCATTTTACACCAATAGCAGATTTTTCTTTTTCACTTTTTACAAAAACTGCTAGGATTCTTTGAGAAGGGGTATTCCACTTTGGTCTTTTTATCTCAAGGTTTTCTCTTATTATTTGATTTATTTTTACAAATTTCTCTTCAAACATCTGTCTTGATAATTCTAAATCATCTTTGGAATCAAAAACAACATATCCGCGATCTCTTAACATTTGAAGTGTTGTTTTTCGTACTCTAAAAATGGTAAGAATTTCATTTTCATCAATATTCATGATTTGACTAAGAAAAAGAAAATAAATACTATGATTAAAATTAAAAAGTTTAGGTAAAATAAAACTCGTTTATAACATGCAAATATAAATTACGAAAATATAATAAATGCAATTAGGATTTATTGAAAATTTCATTCTTACTTCATTCCAAAAAAAAAGTTATTTTTTGAGAGAAAACAAACAAGTAAAATTTAATTTTAGAATTAAAAAAACGAAAAAAAATATAAATGAACTAAAAGCAAATTTAAATGAAAAATCTGACAATTCTTCACAGAAATTTCTTTCTTGGTTATCAGAAAATAACGTTTATGTTTCTAACAAAAGTACTTGGGGGAGACCACCACATCCCGGTTTAATCTCAAACAATACAATCGATGAAGGTGAATCTAGCGGAAGAGGTTTAATTGCATTTAAAAATATCCAGCAAAATGAAAAAGTAATTGAAATTCCTGAAAACATAATTATAACGGAGAAAAACGATTTTTTTAAAGTCTCAGATTACCCGTCATTAAATGAATATGATAAAATAGCAATATTTTTAATAAGAGAAAGATCTAAAGGTAATAAATCTTCTTGGAAACCTTATTTAGATACTTTGCCAATTGAAAACGACCTAAAACTGGTTTTCAGATGGAAATTTTCAGATCTAACCTTTTTACAGGGTTCAAAAATAATACTTGCAACAAAATATTTAAAAAAAAAAATTGACACCCAATTTAATAATCTTCGTGAAAAAATATTCGAACCTAATTCTCTGATTTTTCCTGAAGAAATATTCAATTTACAATCTTGGGAATGGGCCATGACTTTATTATTTTCAAGAGCAATTTACTTACAAAATTCGAAAAAAATCGCTATGGTGCCTTATGCAGATTTATTAAATCATAATCCTTATTCCACTTCCTATATAGATTCTAAATCCATTCCTTTTTCTCGTTCTTACGAAATTTCAATGTATTCTGATCGATCTTATAATAAATTTGATCAGGTTTTTACAACTTATGGTCCTAAAACAAACCTTGAACTTTTAGTTCTATATGGTTTTTCTTTAGAAAGAAACCCCTTCGAGTCCTATGAAATACGAGTTTCTCTCTCTCAGAATGATCCAAAATATTTTCAAAAAAAAATCTTTATTGAAGAATGTGGAAAAACAAGCGAGATAACGTTTCCAATTTTCTTCTATCAATACCCGAAAGAATTATATGAATTTATGTCGTTCTGCTTAATAGCAAACGCTAATGTTTCCGATTATGAAAATTATTCTTTTGAAAACGAAGAGGGAATTGATTTCGAAATTAATGAGATTGTAAAAAAAACCCTATCTTTTATATGTAAAAAGAATATTCTGAAGTACCCATCCATTCGAAATGAAGATAAAATAATAAATTCGTCAATAGATAATAACTACGTTTCAAAGAATCAAAAAATATCATTGAAGCAACGAAAAATTGAAAAAAAAATTTTAACCAAATTGATAGAAGATTAATTAAATATTATTTTTTAATATTATTTTAAATGTACATAGAAAGTATAAAGTTGTTTAACTTCAGACACTTTAGGCACAATCTAATAGTCGAGAATTTTTCCCCAGGCATAAATATGTTTGTTGGTCCTAATGGATCAGGTAAAAGTAGCTTTTTTAGTGCTTTTGAATTATTAACCAGTCAAAAATTATTAGATCTAAAACAGGAGTTTTCATCTGAACAGATTTTAATATTACCAAAAAGATCAAAAAATTACTTATTAATCCAAATATCCTTTGATAATTCCAGAAAATATTTCCCTGTAAAAAAAAAAAAAATAATAGTTAGGAGATTGATAAACGGAAAAGCAGATAAATTATGGATTTCTAAATATGACTCAGAAACACCAAGAGTTTATGAATTTTTATATTCAAATGGATTAGATTTAAAATCTTTTTTTTTATTTTTAAATTCAAGGATTCAATTAAATTTCAAAATGTCTGATGCTTACGAAAGGTTAAAATTTTTCAAGAAAAAATCAAATTTTAATCTTTTTTCAAACTATCAAATTAAAATTATTTTCTTGTTCAAAAAAGTAATGATAATTAAAAAAAAATTATCAAACTTACTAAAACTATTGATTAAAGAGCAAAAAAGAGTTAATCGGCAAAAAATAATGAATATTGAGAAACAAAAAATAAACTTGACCCGTTTATTATATGGAAAATTTCTTTCAAAATTTAGAAAAATTTATTTTAAAGAATTATCAAACCGATTTTCCTTAAGATGTCCTGACGTCCTAATTAAAATTATTGATTTTAAAACTAAATTGAACATTTTTCTTGAAAACGTCGCCCATTTAAAAACAAATTTGCTCTCTAAAGACGAATTCGTCAAAAAATTTGGGAAATTTTTGATTTTTAAAAATAATTTTTTTTCTAATATGATAAATATAGATAAAAAAAAACTTATTGATAAAATAGAAAACTATTTTTCTTTTTCAAGATCGACACTTTCAAATCTTCATTGGGACAAAACTATCTTTAATTTTTTTAAGAAAACAAATCTTAACGCCTTTTGTTCTCCTGGAAAATATTCTAATTACAATTTTACAACTGCTAAAAATAAATTTGAAAAAAAAATTTCTACCTCGATTACATTTAAAATAAAATCACTAGGAAATCAACAACAAAAAATTTTGTTTTTTAATTCTTACTTTGGAAATTCTTTATCAGAAAAAAGAATTAAATTTTTTTTAGACCATTATTTCGATTTTTCTAGGAAAATCTTTCTAATCAAACAAAAAATTCAACGAATATTAGACAAATTTTCATATGAAGAAAATTTTGTAGTGAAAATGCTTAGTAATCAAGAAACAAATTTGTCCAAATCTTTCGGAGAGAAAATTACTCAAAGTATCCGTTTCGCTTCAGGGATCTTAAGAAAAAATAAAAATTATATCAAGAAAGTTAAGGGTATTTTATTAGATCTTTTAGCCGTGTATAAGTATTTTGAAAAACCTTTTGAAGCTTTTTTTTGGCATTATTTCCCAAAATTAGTTATAACAGATAAGAATATAATTCCATTGATTAATCAGGAATTGGTCGCGCATAAAAAGACTAGATTAGAATTTATTTTAAACCTCAATTTCAAAAAAAAAAGGTTTTTAGATCCAAAACACCCAGCTTTACTAAATTTTAAATCATTTATATATTCTAATGAAAATTTTCTTCCTGTTATAAAAAACCTAGCAAACAATTTATTTCTGTGCATAGAACCAAATCTGGCAGATAAATTGTCTAAACAGTTCTCAGTAACTACCATTACCATAGAGGGTCAGATTTTTTATCCAAACGGAATTATTTCAAAGCATTTTTTAAATTCTGGATATTCAATTGTTGATAAAACCGTGATATTAAAAAAAGAAAGAAATCTCTTGAACTGGATAACGAATTTTACAAATAAATTTGATTTTTTAGATTTAAAATTAAACGAAGTTATTGAAATAAAAAAAAAAAATGAAAAAATAGGATCCGAAATAAAAAATTATTTTTTTTTAAAAAAAGATATTTCTTTTCTACAAGAAAATAACGAAAAAAGAATTTTTTCAACCTTTTCTCTTAAAATTCTCACTGGATATCTTGATGATGTAAGTTTTAAGAAAAAACTTTCCTTTAAATTCAGCGGTAAAATAATCAAATCTTTTTATAGAAAATTTAAATTTAAAGAAAAAAAAAACAAAGACTTTAGACAAACAGAAATCAATGAGCATTTAAAAAATAAAAATTTATTAAATTATTTAAAAAATTCTAGATCCAACATTTATAAATTTACAATTAATAAAAATTTTTATGAAAAAAATTTGAATTTAAAAAGTTTTACAACCACAACTTCCAGGAATAACTATGGTAGATTTTTATGTTGTCTCGAAAATTTCTTTAATAGTAATGATAGTGTTTTAAGAATGTCACGTATCAGAAACCAAAATTATCATTTTTTGATTAAAAAATTCATTGTAATATTCAAAAAATTATCTAGCAAAAAAAGAAATTTTTATTGTTTTATTCAATTTGGTAAAAGAAAAATCCAATTTTTAAAAAAAAAATTGGTTTATTTAGAAAATACAAATAAAAAAATAAAAAAATTTTTATTCCCGAACAACTGTACATTTGAGAAAAAGATTAAATATTACATATTTAAGTTAGCAAATTTTCATGACAACATTGAGACGAATTTTAAAATTTTATATCAGATATTTGATATCGTCGAAGCTGAAAAAGAGATTAGACTCCAAAAAATCTCAAGAACGTTTTCAAATAATTTCCAAAAGAATTTAAATTCGATCCTTAGTAACGGAAAGAGTTGTTTAATTTGGAAAGAAAAAAGGATTCAAAAAGTTTTTAAAAACGAAGTTTTGTGTAAAAAAATTTGTTCAGGATTAAAAATTTTAATAAAATTTAATACCAATGACACATTTAATTTGATTGAAAATCTGTCAAAAGGTCAATTTGGCCTGTTAATCCTAATTTTTTGTGTTACATTATGTTTAGTTACATATAAAAATATCTTTTTTTTTGATGAACTAGATAAAAATATGGATTTTTTTAGCCAAAAATTAGGTTTAAAATTAATTAAAAAGACATCGAGTCGCGGTATACAATTTTTTATTATTACCCACCAAAGAGGGGTAGCCGATAATGGTGATAAATGGTTTGGTATCTCTCCTTCACAAAAAGGCTGTTTTGTAGAAAATATATCTTGTTTAGATTCTAAAAAATTTTTGGGATTAAAACCTTAAGGTTATATAAATTTTATATCAGAAAAAAAAAAAAAAAAAATGTAATGACTTAAATTTAATATGTTTACATTAAAAATTTTAACTGTTTTGTAATTTTCATTTTTAGTTTTTCAGGGTATTCCGAAATCATCTCATTGACGAAACCGGTTGTGAGTAATTTTTTAGCATCAGCCTTTGGGATTCCTCGACTTTGAAGATAAAACATCTGATTTTGGTCTAGATCAGAAACAGTTGAACCGTGGGTACACTTAACGTTTTCGTTATTAATTTCCAAGATCGGTAAAGCATCGATTCTTGAACTCGGAGAAAGCAAGAGAGTTTTGCAAAGTTGATCGGAATTTGTGTCTCCCGCACCATGTTGAACCTGAATTTTTCCAGCAAAAACACCGTGTGCTCTATCTGTTAATAAAATTTTTTGTAACTGAGAAGATCTGGAACTAGGTAGATTATGGGAGATTCTAGAATGAAAATCTGATACCTGATTATCGGTAGCAACAGAAGCTCCTTTGACATTACACTGACAATTTGTTCCATTTATATCAACGCCCAAATTAACTCTTGTAAAAAGCCCCCCAAATGAAATTGTTGAAAAATTAAAACAAGAACCTTCTTTTAAATCAGCATGAATTGAATTAATAAAAGCCGATTTTTTGGAACTTTCATTGATAATAAAGAAATCTAAAACAGATTCTTCTTTTGTTAAAATGCTGACCGCAGTGTTTTCAAAATATAATGATTCTTCTAGTCCAATATGATGTTCAATTATTTTACCTTTCGATTTTTTTCCAGAAATAATGATTAACCTTTGATTAAAAGAAGATATTTGAGTCTCGCTCGATCCTATATGAATAACATTGATAGGAACGTCAAGGTTTAAATTAGGCGGAATAGAAATTACAAAAATATTCGTTAAACAAGCAATGTTTAGGGTTGGAAAAAAACCACCGTTAACCCCGCTTTCACCTTTACTTAAAAATTCCAAAATATTTTCAGTTTCATTATTGTCATATTTTTCTAAATCTCCGACGTACACCTTTTCGTTTAAAGTTGTCTTATCAGAAAGTTCATCGGAATAAATTCCGTTAACAAAGACAATTTTTGGTCCACTATAATCTTTTAAAGATTTTTTAATTAATTCTGAATCAAATTCTTTTCCTATTCTTGAAAAACGCATATCAAAAACTTTGTTTAAAGGAGTAAGCTTCCAAGATTCATCTGTTTTTGAAGGAAAAGGTTGTGCTTTGATCAGATTGACCCCTACTTTTTTCCATTTTTCTACGAATGTTGATTGGGAGGGATTTCTAACTGAAAGAATAGATTCTAACCAGTCTTCTTTGATATTTTTTTCATCTATAGAACTATTACATAAAGTTTTGTTTTTTTTAAATCGAAATTCGTTTTTTCGAAAAGAAAATTTATCTTTTAATAATCTTTTTTCAAAAAACCCATTTGGAGTTGAAATAAATGTAGAAATCGGGGTGTTATTTTTTATCATAAAAATAAAGTATTAACTGCGAATGTTGTGAGTTTATTTAAACAAAGAACTCTAATTATTTTAATTTAAAAATTTTAAAAATCCAATTCTATTACGAAATTTCTGACTAGGTAAAATCAACTGCTTTTTATTATTATTTTTTTGATAATTTATATATATTTTTTTCAAAAGAGAAAATTTTTTCATCGAACAATTTAATATTAAATTTAAACTTGAGTAACTTTTCACCAAAAATTTTTTTAAAGTTGAAAAATCCAAAAAATGGAAAATTTTTTTTATATCTCCAAACTGTCTTTTTTTTTTAAGTTTAATTAAAAGTTTAATATCCAATTCCAATCGGGTATAATTGTTTTTTACTAATTTTTTGGAAATTTTATTTGAAAAAAAAACGACCTCTTCCCTTAAAAATCTTCTGAAAAATTCTTTTATTATTTTAGTGATACAAAAAGAATCTTTAGTAACCTCAAACAAATTCCTGAAATCAAAAATAATATAAAAAAAATATCTAATTAAAGAAAAATTTTGAAAAATTTTGAATATAATTACAAATAAAAAACTAATCTTTTCGACCTTTAAAAGAGAAAACATTCTATTGATTTTTTAAAAATAAAATTTTAGATAAAATTTATGATTTTAATATTAATAAATAATTTATATTAATAGTTTTGATAGATTTTAAATTAGTATGAATGCAGATGGAAAAAAAAATCTATTCATTAGTGAAAATTTAGATAATTATATAAAAAAAAAACGCGATGAAATTACGAAAGAAAACAGAAAAATACACAGAGAAGAATCAGTTATGAAAAAAAGAAAAGAAAAAATGTTAAATTCGTCCAGCGATCTAAATGGAAAACAGATAACAGATAATCTTTTTCTTGAAAATAACCTGAATTTTAAAAATCAAATGTTAACTCTTGATCCAGAAAAAAAGCTCGCAAACATTGTAAGAATTAGAAAATTGTTATCAAAAGAAGAAAATCCCCCGATTCAAAAAATTCTTAACGCAGATATTCTTTCCAATTTAATCCAATTTTTAAGGGAAGATAAAGATATTCAGTTAAAATTTGAAATTGCATGGATAATTACAAATATTGCATCTGGAACTTCTGAACAAACTTGTCAATTGATAAACCAAGGAGCAGTCCCAATTCTAATAGACCTTATTCAAGGAGAAAACGAAAATATAGCCAGTCAATGTGTTTGGGCACTCGGTAATATTGCTGGAGATTCTGTTAAATGCAGGGGATATTTACTAGAAACCAATTTATTAGAAATTCTTCTATCACAAATTAAAAAAAGTAAAAGTCTTTCTTTTCTGAGGAACGCGGTTTGGACATTATCAAATTTATGCAGAGAAAAACCTGGTTTAAATAAAAATGACCATCCTTTAGTAATTTCAGTTCTAGAGAAGATAATACTTTCGGATGACAAAGATATACTAACAGATGTCTGTTGGACACTATCTTACATTTCAGATGGTTCATCGAATATCATACAAGGAATTATAAATTCTGGAATGTTAACTAGGATTACCGAACTTTTGATGCACCAAGATACTAGGGTTCAGACTCCTGCGTTAAGAACAATCGGTAATATCGTTACTGGAGATGATTTTCAAACCCAAGCCGTTATAAATTCCTCCGCGTTACCTTGTCTTTTAACATTACTAAATTCAAATAAAAAATCGATCAAAAGAGAGGCATGCTGGGCAATCTCAAATATTACTGCAGGAAATGTGTCACAAATACAAGCAATAATCGAAGTAGGAATTATGCCAGTTCTTGTAAATTTACTAGAATCATCGGAATTGGATGTTAAAAAGGAAGCAGCATGGGCTATTTCAAATGCAACAACTGGGGGAAAAAAAGAACAGATAGATTTTTTGTTAGAATTAAATCCCCTTCCTCCGTTACTAAACTTGCTTGATTCCTCAGATGTAAGAATAATCAAGGTAATCTTAGAAGGATTGACAAATATTTTAGAAATTGGCGAAAATTTTGAAAGAGTGGATAACAAAAATGATTATGTGTTTCAAATAGAAAAAGCCGGTGGTCTTGAAAAATTAGAAAATTTACAACAACATCCTAATGATGAAATATACGAAAATGCAATAAAAATCTTAGAACGTTTTTTTGGAGCTGAAGAAGAAACAGGTACTGATAAAGATAATGGAAATATTATTACCGATAATACTTCAAAGAATGTACAAATTCCACTATGCGAGTTCAATGGGCTAGATTAAGTTTGTTATACTTTTAAAATATCAATTATACTTTCGATAATTTTTATTTTGGATTTTCAAGATTTAAAATTTTTTACTAAAATTATTTTATTATCAAACATTTTTTTTCTTGGCAACTACCCTAATCGAAGAGGCCAAAACCCATGTCATCATCGTCTGTTTCGCTTTTCTCATCTGCAGGAATCTGAACAACATTTTCTTCTTCTTCGATCGTTGTCTTTTTCACCTCATCCTTTTTTTCTAAAATTGTAATGTATCCTAATTTCTTAGATAAAAATGAAATATTAGCCATGGTTGTTTTTCTGTAATTTTCAATTTTAATCGAATTGGGATAAGAAAGTAAAGATTCTAAAAATTTCAATTTACTTCGTGTTTGTTCAATTTTTTCCTCGATATCATTCATAGAAATCTCTAAAATCTTTGGATCAATACAAAGATTATTATCAAAGATTAATTTGATTTCAAAACAATGAGAGAAAGGGATAATATTCAATTTTTGAAGCAATAGGACTTCAGAATTTCCAATTATTTGACCTTTTGTTATTATTTTTACTGGAGTCTGAATTTCGACTAAACCCTTTGATATTTTAGTCGGAATATTAAGAGCTTGAAAAAAAACAGTTCCATCTGGAGTAATACTAGTTATTCCAGGAGGAATTATAACATCATTGGGTGCTGTTTGTCCAGTTTTAGCCGGAGCGGGAACCTGATTTTCGCTTAAAATCTGTTTAATGTTCAATAAATCAGTTTTTGTAAAGATAAATCCAATATTTCCTGTTAAACGTGGTAGAAGAGCATTTAAATCTTGATTGTGTTTTATATGTTCCTTCAAAACCTTTTTAATTATCTTATTTTTTCCCAATATTAAAATTGAATCTTTTCCCAAGGCTTTTCTACACTTTTTGAATTGATTAGAACTTATATTATCAATGTTAACCAAAACTATTCGAGAATATTCGGAAAAAAGATAATTGAATCTCTCATAATACAATGTTTTTTTTTCTAATTGATTTAACATTAATTAATATATAAAAAATACGCATCCACAATTTTAAACATTTAAAAACCTTTTTTTATTATTCATATCATATTTATCTAACGGTTAATTGAAAATTCGATTAATTAAAAAAAATAATTCAAGCTATGAAAATTTTTTTTTTGTTAAATCTAAGAAATTTAGGAATGCATAGATTATTTTTTTAGACTATTTTTATCCTGAATTAATAAAAAAAAAATTACTTGTTTTAGAGAATTAAAAATATTGAAATTAAATCATTATTTCCAGGTAAAATACATAAATAGAATATCAAAAAAGTTTAAAAATCAAACATAATGCATTAAATTAAGGATTTGGTATTTTTAAGCTACATCAATTTTTAAAACTTTCTCTTGCGATGATTATTTGATCTACACTAAGTATGGTTAAAACAGAATCTAAGGAATTTTTTATGGCCCAAAATTTAGAAGAAAAAATATCCCAGGTACCATTTTTTTTAGAACAACTTGTGCTAAAATTTACAAAATCTATTCCCTCAGAATCAACACCTTTTTTATGTTTTTCATGTAAGAGAGAGATTAATTTAGAACTTTTAGATTTAGAGTTTTCTATAAGAATTTCAGGCAAAATTTCGAAACAATTTGCAAATTCATTAAAAATATATTTTTCTGTCGGAGAAATCAATCGTTCAGAGAAATTTTTCAATCTCCTAGAAATTTCAATTTCGCACGCACCTCCCCCAGGAATAAATTTATTTTCTCGGATAATTGTTTTGAAAATCGAAGAGGTCTTATAAATAAGTCTTTCGATAGAGTCTAAAATAGCATTACAGTTTGCTCTTGCTACAACACTAAAGATATTATTTCGGCTGAATTCTTGATGAAATATAATTACTTTTTGGGATCCAAAAGATCTAACTGAAATCTTATCACAAAAACCAATTTCATAAGATTTTGGAGACATTAATGTTGACAGAACAGTCGAATTTGTCAAATGGGCAATCCTTTGAATTTCAAATTTTGACTGAATTTTAATTACTAAAATCTCTTTTTTATCACAAACTTCCAGTATACCATCATTAAAATCTGGAGCAATAATAACATTAATACCTTGCATTAAAAACTGATTAAGTTTTTCTCCCATTAGATCCTTTTCTTTCGAATCGTAAGTTAACATTTCTTTAGGATTTTTAAATTGAATGTTACTTTTTGTTTCAGGGGATAAAAAATCAAAGGGACAAGTAAAAATAGCAATTTTTGCTAAATTTATCACTTTAACCGAACCTTCTGAATCTTTAAGAATTATCGTTCCTGTAATAGTTTTTGTATTACACCAACCGCCCCCCAATATTTTTATTACTCGTATGTTTTCTTGAGAAAATTTATGATTGGTGCACGAAGAAATTTTTATACAAGCGTAAGCAATCTGAGGGATTATGTGTCTGGCCAAATTTTGACATTTAAATCCTACTGACACTAATAATATAGATATAATACTTTTTAGGCTTCCGAGATCTTTTAATTTGTAGTTTGATAATGTATGAAGAATTTTTAAACAAATATTTTCAGCTTTTTGGAAAGTTTTGATTATTTCAAAAGAATGAAAGCCTTTTGTTAATAATTTTAAAGATCTAATTAGAATCTCCCCAGCAAAAATTACAAGAAATCCCGACGAATCTCCAAGTTCTTGATCTTGAAAAAACACTGAAGAAACTATTATTTTGGAAGCAGGATGAATAAACTCTAAATTATTTAAAATAACCGAAGAATCAGCTGTTATTAAAATTTTACCATTTTTCTGAGTAATCATTTTACTTTCACCGTATGGACCATAAGAACTTGAGATTAAATTTTTTAACTCTTGACAAGCTTCTATATTTTTTATCAATACTTCATTTAGGCCTGTATGTGTCTCTAAACTATCCGATAAAATTCCATAATTATGTTGGTTATAATTATTAATCATTAATGTGTTAAAATGTATAAAAAACGGATAATTATTTTTTATATTTATAATTTATTTATGATTTTCGGGAACCTTTATTATGACCAATCAAAGAATTATTCACATTAGATTACAACAAAGGAATGGAAGAAAATCTTTAACTATTATTCAAGGTCTAGATGAATTAATAGATTTTGAAAAGATTATAAAATCATTTAAAAAAGAGTTTTGTTGTAACGGGTGTATAGTAAAAGATAATCAACTCGGAATAGTTTTACAATTACAAGGAGATCAGAGAGATAATGTCAAAAATTTTTTGATCAAAAAAGAAATTTCTTGCGAAGAATCTATAACAATTCATGGAATTTGAAAGAACCGTTTCTTTTTTTTTAAAGACCATCTACCATTCTAAATTAAATTTATATTTCTGTCCCAATCTTTGTTAAAAAAAAAAGTTTTCAATCTTTCAAAAGAAAAAAAAACCCAAATAATTATTTAGATTTAAACTTGATATCTTAGACACATTTAATAATTCGCCCTGAATGGGACTTGAACCCATGACCAATAGGTTAAAAGCCTATCGCTCTGCCAACTGAGCTATCAAGGCATATATTAATGAATCAACTAAATGCATTAAATTCAATTGAAACAGAATCATTCGATTATGACGTATCTGAAATATTAAATCTTTCTTCCTTAAGCCTTATCAAAATGTTACGACATGGAAAGGCAGGTATCCCTATTGAAGTCATGGGATTGATGCTCGGAAAATTCATTGATCAAACCCATATTCAAGTTCAAGATGTATTTGCTATGCCTCAAACCGGAACAGGAGTATCCGTAGAGGCAATCGATCCTGTTTTTCAAACAAAAATGCTCGATATGTATGAACAAAATGGAAGTAGCGATGTAATTGTTGGGTGGTACCATTCGCATCCTGGGTTCGGTTGTTGGTTATCAGGGGTAGATATTAATACTCAACAAAATTTTGAGTATCTCAACAAACGTTCAGTTGCAGTTGTGATAGATCCTGTACAATCGGTCAACGGAAAAGTTGTTATAGAGGCTTATAGGTTGAATTCTCCTCTTTCTAGAGTTCAAGAAACAAGGGATATTTCTTCAATTTATTCAATGGTAAATAACCCAAGTTTATTCAGAGAAGATCATGGTCTTAATAAATATTATTATTCTCTGAGAGTAGGCTTTAGAAAAAATTTACTTGAAGAAATTACCGTTACTTCAATCTATCAAAAAGATTGCAAAGAATTGTTAAGTAAAAAATTTACAAAAAATTTATTAGAATTAAAATTACTTGATGTTTTCACCAATCTAATTGTTTCTCTAAAAGAAATTTTCTATAGTGAATTTTTTTTACTCAAAAGTACAAATAGTTTTTTAATCCAAAGTATCAAAAAAGAATTAACAAGACTTCGAAGTGTTATTAAATCCGTTACATATAAACTTTCCTTATTTTGTCTCTACGATACTTTAATTAGATATATTTCCTAGTTAGGTTTTGGAAATCTAAGAAAGAGTATAAAAATATGTTTTTCTTTTTTTTTATTAGATAAAAATTTAGCATTAAAAAGTAAATAACTGAACCTTTAATAAACTTACCAAGATGAAGGTTGCTTGTGAGTCATAGGCACAACTTTTTCTGGTATATTTAAATATTTTCGAAGGTAACAGACACCAGCATCATTAAGTGTATAATAATGAAATTGCCATGAGAAAGTTTCTTTAACTAGCCCTTTTGAATGAAGACTTTTTAATAATACTTTTGATTTTAACCCTTCATTTTTTTTGTTTTTTTGTTTTTCAAGTTTTACCACAGTAACACCCCTTTTAAATAATTCAGTATAGATAGAAATTCTTTCATCTCTAGTGATAATCATTTTGAATTTGTATAAATTAAAATGGCGCGACCTTTTTTTATTTCCGAATGAATACTATTGGAGAACATTCAACAAATAAAAATAATCAAATTAAGTCTGATCTGAGAAATGAGGACCAAGAAAATAATATAGGCTGGGAAATTATAAAAGCAATAAAAACTACACTAGGACCTTCAGGGATGGAAAAAATCCTTAAAAAAAGGACCGGTGAAGTTATTATCTCAAATGACGGTGCAACTATTTTAGATAATATGAAATTTTCAAATCCAATTTCCAAAATAATTGCAGAAGTTGCAAGGAGCCAAGATTTCGAAGTTGGAGACGGTACTACAAGTGTATGCTTACTATCTTTGGAACTCTTAAACGAAATGAAAACTCTTATTAAGGATGGTGTACACCCCAAAAAAATTTCGAATGTGTTGAAAAAAGGGTTGTCGTTTACAATCCAATACTTAAACGAGGTAGCTAAAGTACCCAGATGTAGTAACATTGACTCATTTAGAAGAATGTTGATTTCATGTTGTGCAACCAGTTTAAATTCGAAATTGATATCGGGAAAAAGGCACATTTTTTCTGAAATGATTGTAGATATTGGTCTTTTTATGGGAAGCAATTTTGACCCTAATATGATTTCGGTAAAAGAAATTTTGGGTGGGAACCTATCTGATTCTTTTTTTCTGAAAGGAGTCGTGATAAAAAAACCTTTTTCGTATGCAGGTTATGAAAAGCAAAGGAAAAAACTTTATTATCCCAAAATTCTTTTATTAGATATTGAACTTGAAATCAAAATAGAAGAAAACCAATCTGAAACGAAAATAAAACGTATGGTTGATTTCAAGTTTATGGTCGATGTAGAATGGAGCGTAATGTACGAAAAATTAGATAAAATTGTAAGGTCTGGTGCCAAAGTAGTATTTTCCCGAAAATCTGTCGGAGATCTTGCAACCCAATATTTTGCAGAAAGAGATATTATTTGTGGCGGAAGAGTTTCTGATGACGATATTTCAAAAATTTCGAAAGGAACTGGTGCAAAAATTTTATCCTCTGACTTAAATTTCAATTCGAACAACTGGGGGAAGTGTAAAATCCTTGAGGAAAAACAAATTGGAAATGAAAGGTTCATTATTCTTACCGGTTGTCCAATAGAAATAGCCACGATTATTATTAGGGGCGGAAATATGAAACTACTCGAAGAGACCAAAAGATGTCTTAATGATGGGATTATGGTTATGAAAAGAGTGATTAAAAATCGTAAAATTGTTGGAGGGGCTGGATCAATTGAAATGAAAATTTCGTCAAAAATAAGAAAATATGCAAAAAAATTTATTGGGGCAGAACAAATGATTTTGACAAAATTTGCACAAAGTTTCGAAGTTATTCCAAGAACATTATGTGAAAATGCTGGTTTAGATTTTTTAACAATCATTAGTTGTCTGAGAAGTAAGCATTATGAAAATGAATGTTGGTTGGGGGTTGATATAGAAAAAGGATCAGTTTTTGATTCCATCGAAAATTTCATTTGGGAACCATTAAACGTAAAAATTAGTGCAATTCAAGCAACGGTAGAAATTGTTTCCATTTTGTCTAATGTAAAAAGATCTCTCTAAACTAATTATTTTAGTTTATCACTTTTTAAATTTTTTACATACCCTTTTCCATTGAACAATATACTGGTGAGTAAAAAATTTTTCTCAATCTTAAACAAATCTCCTCAATCGAATGAAATTTTCCGTTATATAAAATACTATTGTTAATCATTCTTTTTATTAGTAAGAAGAAATTTTTTTCCGTAAAGACTATTTTTTTGGATCTAATTTTTTCTTCGATGCTTCGAACATCAATCGAATTACTGAATTGTTCAAAGTAATTTAAAATTCCCATCTTTCTACAATCAACAGGTTCAAAGAAAGGTGTTAGACATTTTTCAAATCTCAATTTATCCAAAATATCAAATAAATTAATGAAACAATTCTTTTTCAATTGTTTCTCAGAGATTTTTTGAGCTAAATTAAATTTTAGATTAGATTTTGTTTCTAATTTTGTAAAGTTTTTTCTGGGCTTTAAAAGTTTTTGAATTTTTTTAGTAAACAAACTTTTTTGTAAGAGAGTAGTGATGCAAGAGAAAAAATTAGAATGTTTAGAATTAACGTTACATTCCATTAATTCTATATCTTCATATTCTCGGATATGACGAAACCAGAGAGAAATGGGATTAGAAAGTATTTTGGAAAATCCTTGTTTTAAAAAAAAATTAATAGCATTATTATCTGCACATGTAATTATATATTGAATTTCCCTGGATCTAGCAAAATCTTTTAAAAACGACATTAGATATGACCCGTAGCCAGAACCTTGTACCCTAGTTGATATGGCAAAAAATATTAACTCAATAAATTGGTTAGTTTCAAAAATTCTGAAACAACATGAACCTGTTATTTTTTTTTTTTTACCATCAAATCTGATTAATGTTAACATAATTTGTTTTTTGTCTAGAATTTGTTTTCCGATGTAAAAATCAGGTATATTGGGAAGCTGAATAGAAAATAACATTTTTAATTTTGTTAATATTTTTATCGATGAACCCGTACCATCATTTCTGGTAAATTTAATGTAATTTTTCTTTTTATTTTGTTCAGAAATCCATCCTTGTCTTAAAGTTTTATAATACCAATCAATAATAAAATATTTCTTTAAATTGAAAGAACTTCTTGTAAACTTGGTGTGTTTTCTTATATGTAACAAAATTATTAATCCCATTAAATTTAGAACCTATAAATCAAAAAAGGGATGGATGAGTTTATTCACTTCATATATTTATTTATATATTTGTTCTTATTATATTGAAAATGAAAGAAGAGGAAAACGAAGATATCATAGATATTGAAATTTGGAAGATAAGAAATTTAACCAAAACTCTTTCATCTGCTAGAGGAAATGGAACCAGTATGATATCACTCATAGTACCTCCTGGAGATCAAATTTCTAGGGTAAATAAATTATTGACCGAAGAATATTCAACGGCAGTCAACATAAAATCTCGAGTCAATAGACTTTCTGTTTTATCTGCCATTGTTTCAGTACAACAAAGATTAAAAATTTATTCTAAAGTACCTGAAAATGGTTTAATCCTTTATGGTGGTATTATTTTAGATGAACAAAATAAAGAAAAGAAAGTAGTTTATAATATAGAGCCTTTCAAGGCAATTAATACATCTTTGTATATGTGTGATAATAAATTCCATACAAACGTCCTTTTTTCTCTAATGGAAAAGGATGAAAAAACAGGATTTATTATTATAGATGGAAAAGGATTGTTAATTGGTCAACTTAATGGAAATAGAAAAGAGATAATCTCGAAACTACCTGTAAATTTACCAAAAAAACACGGTAGAGGTGGTCAATCTGCTGCGCGTTTCGGACGAATCAGATTAGAAAAACGAAATCTTTTTCTCAAAAAAGTTTCTGAAATTTGTAATCAACATTTTATTCCCGACGGACAGAAAATAAATGTTGAAGGGATTATTATTGGAGGTTCGTCAGAATTTAAAAACGAACTTAATTCGTCAGAACTTCTTGATGAAAAATTAAGGGAAAAAATATTTCAAATAGTCGATTTATCATATGGTGGTGAAGCGGGATTTAATCAAGCAATTGAGTTTTGTTCACCACTTCTCTCAAATATGAGGTTTGTAAAAGAAAAAAACCTTCTCCAATATTATTTTGAACAAATAACAAAAGATTCTGGAAAATATGTTTATGGAGCATCACAAACAATAGAATTCCTTATTTCTGGAACGGTAGAAAAACTTATCCTTTGGGAAAACTTTGAAATGTTTCGATTCACTCTTGAAAATTTATTAACAAAAAAAGAGGAAATTAGGATTTTGGAAAAAAAAGAAGCTGAGGATTCTGGACTCTTGAAAAATATGGAAAGTGAAACTAATTCACTGATTATAAAAAAAGAACTTTTAAGCGATTGGATAGTTGGAAATCGCAAAAATTATGGGGCAAATTTGTTTTTTGTTTCTGATAAAACTCCGGAAGGAAATCAATTTAAAAAAGGCTTCGGGGGAATCGGTGGTATTCTCAGATACGTGGTCAATTCGGAGGAATACTACAATGAAGTAGCATAAAAGTTTTAATCGCTTTGTCGGGGAATCGAACCCCGATCTCCTGCGTGACAGGCAGGCATACTAACCGCTATACTAACAAAGCTATATCAGAATAAATTAAATCATTTATCATTGTGAGCTGTGATATCTCATCCTGATTAAAAAACAAGTTTTTTAAAATTAAATTATTTTATCAATTTTATCAATTTGATTAAATTGATTAAGAATATATAAAAACAGATAATAATGGAAAACGGGGTATATAGCTCAATTGGCAGAGTGTCCGCTTAGCATGTGGGAGGTTTTGGGTTCGATTCCCAATATATCCAGTTAAATAGCGCATAAATTTCCTGATCTAATTATACCGTGTAATAAAGTTTGGATAATCGACATTTCTTTTTCATATACAGAATTCATTGAAGAAAAATTTATTTTTTCCTCTCTGGTTTTTAAATATCTTGAATTTAAATTTAAGAAAAAACTAAATATGTTTATGAAACATAATTTGAGAAATATCTTTAATAATATCTCTATTCGAGAAACTGATCTGGTTAAATTAAAGGTTTCAAGTAAAATTAAGATGTAAAAAATTTTTGTAAGGTTTTTTCCTACTATTCCAAATATTCCACTTAATTTGTGCTTAAAAATATTAAAACTGAAGGAGTAAAATTGATAAAAACAGTCTCCGAGAAAACTGCCTTCATTGATAGACCATGGATAATTTTTAGGATTTATTCGGTTAAAACTTGATTCCATAAAATTGTCAAATGAAAAAAGTACATATGGGTTAGAAAAACTTTCGCATTTTGTTTTGAGCAGTATTGGATCCTTTTCTTTCATTTTTTTTACTTTTTTGAAAATTTCATTTTCAAAACAGATAGATTGTAATAGATTTTCTATGGTTTTTTCATCTATTGGGAGAAATCTGTTTCCGGATAGATGATGAATTTTGCAAAATTTATCTGAAAATTTAACACTGGAATTGTCAATTTGAGATAAGGTAAAATTTGAAGGATATCCGGGTATTATCAGCGAAAAAATATTTTTTAATTCATTATTCGTGAAATCTTTAGATAAGTAAAGTTCCAATTCTTGTTCTTCAACCAGTACCACAACTTTTTTTTTGATATTTTGTGGTAAATTTAACATTTTATGAATTTATATTGATTACACTGTGGCGGAAATTTTTTTTTGCCTCTTTGAAATAATTAAATTTCCTTTTTAATCTTTTTTTTTTAGAATAGCTAATCCGGAACAAAATCTAAAATTATATAAATGCTAACAATTTTACTTAACCTTGTTTACAATTATCAGGAGAAAGAATTAAATGAAAGTATTATAATTCCGTCTCATTGCTCTTTGTCTTTGATTTTAAAATCTTTTTTTTGGCTAAGAAAATCGTTTTACACCATTCGTTTAGGAAATAATTTTTTAATCGACGGGAAAAAAGTTAATTCAAAAAAAGATTTATTCCAAGTAATCGATAAAATTAATCATGATTTTATCAAAAAAGACGAAAAAACTAGCCCTTTTTGTTTAATTATTATAATCAATTTGGATTATATATCAACAGAAAATCAGATTATTTTTAAAAATTTTCTTGAAAAAAAAGGCATGTTAATAAAATTTTTTTTTTTTATCAATGACCTTCATTTTTTAGATAAATCTCTCTTGGCAAGATGTACAATATTATCTCCTTTAACCTCTGTTTTCAAAGAAAAAAAATGTAAAAAGTTCAAAAAACTACCCTTGAAAAAAATTTACAATCTTAGAAATTTTAAAAAGGTCCAAATTTTTCGGTTAAAAAAAAAAAAAGTAAAAACCTTTTTTTATCTAGAAAAAAAGCTAGACAAAAAGATTATAACTATTAAAAACATATTTTTTAAAATTTGTAAAAAATTGTCGAATGAAGTTCTTTATTTGTTTGTACATAAAAAATTTTTTAAGAAATTAGAAAGTTCAACGGTACTGATTTCACATCCACTATCAAATCAACTCCAATACAACCTTAGAGAACATTTTTTTTATTTAGAAATATCTCGATATTGATAATCAACAACAAAAGAGTTTAAATAATTTTCAAATAAAGAATAAAAGTTTTATTTTGTTTTTAACTAATTATATCTTATTAGTGATATAATTTTCCATCATTCTCTATCCGAGATGTTACCCGTTGACACTATTTTGGATTATATTTTGGGTATTCTGTGTTTGAAAAAAGTGTTAATTTTAGTGGGCGAAACAGGTTCAGGAAAAACTTTAAGAATTCCCCAGCTGGCCTATTTTTTAGGTCTGTCATATAAAAATAAAATCCTATGTACAGAACCAAAAAGAATTGCAGTCTGTTCTGCTGCCAAAGAAGTTTCCGAAAAAATTAAATGTAAACTGAGTTCTACTGTAGGATATGCTATAAGGTTTCAAGATAATACTAGCCCACGAACTAAGATTAAATTTATAACAGAGGGTCTATTCATTAAAGAAATATTAGCTGATCCTTCTCTGAAAAAATATTCAATTCTGATAATTGACGAGGTACATGAAAGATCTTCTAATACAGATATAATTCTCTCTTTGATAAAAAACCAGATTATGTCAAAATTGAATATTAGAGTAATTCTAATGAGCGCGACAATTGAAGCGGAAAAATTTTCAAACTTCTTTTTTAACTGTCCTGTACTCTGTATACCCGGAAGGAATTTTAATCTAAGGTCTTATTTTTCAAGATTCACTTTAGAGGATTTCATTTTCAATGTAACAAAAGTTGTTTTCAAAATTATAAAAACTACGCCCAAAGGAAATATTTTAATATTTTTAAAAGGAAGAGATGATATAGATAAACTTGGGCATATTTTTTTTTCTTTAAAAGATTCCATTAATTTTCCATCAAAATATGAAATATTTCCAATTTTTTCAGAAATTTCAACAAAGGAACAACTTGACCTTTTAATGGAATTTTCGAAGTGTAGAAAAATAATTTTGGCCACCAACATAGCCGAAGCAAGTATTACAATACCTGGTATACATTTTGTAATTGATACGGGTTTATCAAAGATAAATTTTTTTGATTTAAAATGGAATCAAGAAAAATTATCAACTTTTCTAATTAACAAATTGAGTATATTTCAGAGAACCGGTAGAACCGGTAGAACAGATGGTGGGCGGTGTTATCGGTTGTATACAAAATGGAGTTTTAAGAATGAATTGAAAGAAAGTTATTTCCCAGAAATTCAACGAATAGATTTGTGCGGTGTTATCTTATTCTTTAAAAGCGTGGGTTTTAGAAACCTTTTTAACATAAATTGGCTTGATAATCCAAGCAAAATTTTATTGTTCATTGGGTTGAAAAGTCTCTATTTATTAGGAGCATTAAATAAAAAAACAAATCTGACAATCTTGGGGAGAAAAATTACCGAACTTCCATTAAAGCCTATGTTAGGGAAAAGTTTATTATTGAGCGAAAGATTTAATTGCAAAAATGAAATTTTATATTTATCTTGTATGCTTTCAATTTCTTCATTTAGGCTAAATTTTGATGGTTCAGAAAAGTGTAATAAAACATCTGAATTTAAAAAAAGTGATCATTTAACTTATTCCACGCTTTTTAAAAATTGGAAAAAATCAGGTTATTCTCGTGAATGGTGTAACACAAATAAGTTAAATTTTATTGAATTTGGCTTAGCAAGAAATATTGAGATTCAATTGAAATCAATATTAAACAAATTAATGATTGTTAGAAAGACATCAAACATCAAACAACCTGCAAAAGCATTAATTGGAGGTTTTTTTCTTAATATTGCTAAATTGGTAAAATACGGTTTTTACAAGTTGGTCTTTTCTCGATCCAATTCAACTTTGTTGATACATAAAGGGAGTATTCTAAACACTCTTTCTCTGAAACCTAATTTTATTTTATTTGACCATTTACTAATAAATCAAAAATTTTTCGTTCAAATCGTAAGTGTAATAAAACTCGATAATTTGAAAACATTTTTGAATTTACATTAAGATAAATAATTTTCTATAAATTATGGGAGGAGAATTTATTATTGACATAATATAAAGTTTAAACAAAATGCATCCCACAAAGATTTCTTTAAGTTCGGTTCCAATAAAAAGGAATGATTTACTTTGTTTAGAATTTGATTCAATTGGAAACTGTTTTTTTAGACGTTTAAGTAGATCAGAACTTCTCAAGGAAGCAGGGGAATCATTACAAGAGGATTTTTCTAAATTACAGATTGTCTATTCTGACCTTTCTTTTCAAAAAAATTTATCACTTTTTCCGTTGAATTCCTTGAATGAAAGAGATAAAAGAGGTCTCTTAAAATTTTTTCGAGGTTCATTACAAAGTAGAGATATAAGGCAAGTAGATCCTGCTTTTAGTGCTCGTCCTGCTCTTTGGGTTCGCCATAATGCTATACTTCTTTCACTTGAGCAAATAAGAGCCGTAATTTTGTACAATAAATTGTTTCTATTTGATCCAGATAATCCAAAAGTAAAAAGAGCAGGGAAAATTATTTCAGAAAGATTAGAAAAAAATTTAAATGGTGATATCGATGTAAATAGCATGCCGTATGAATTTAGAGCACTAGAAGGTATATTAGTTAATGTTTGTTTAAGTTTAGAAAAAGATTTTTCTTCCTTGGAGCCCACTATTCTTGAAAATCTTGATGATCTTCCCACAAAATTAACAAGTAGGCAGCTTGAGGAATTAAGATCTTTTAAACAAAGGTTAAGTCAATTTTCGGCAAGATCACAAGAGGTGCAACGAGTTATTCAAGAAATTCTCGAAGAAGATGAAAATATGATCAATATGTATCTCACCGAAAAAAGTACGCTCCCTAGACATCGACGGAATTTAGTTGAACATGAAGAAATCGAAATACTATCTGAGAGTTATTTACAAATTATTGACCACTTGACCAATCGTGCTGAACTTTTGGATAATGCTATAGATGATACCGAAGATTTAGTGACAATTCGGTTGGATACCATTCGGAATAGGATTTTATTTGTAGAATTAACTTTGAACATCCTAGGACTGGCTTTCGCTGCTGGAAGTTTAGTATCAGGAATCTTTGGTATGAATTTAGGTATTCCTATTTTTAAAGAAGAAAATGGTTCAAGTTTTTACTTTTTTGTATGTGTTTTTGTTATTCTAGGTTCCATAATGTCCTTATATTGGTGGCTTTTTAAATGGTGTAAGGAAAAGGGTTTATATAGTACTTAAAAAATTAATTAAAGAAATTTCCACAATAGCATAATATTTATCTAAATTATTTTCTAACTGAATCCGCTATTTATAATGAATAATATTTCGGATAGAAATTTATTTTTATCAAATTCTTCTGGGAAAAGTGAAAATTTTTCAAGTATTACCAGTTGGTTGATAATTAATTTGATTCATGTTGATAATTCGTTGGTAAGTCTAAATCATTTTTTGTCTGAAACCAAACAAAATTTTTTTAACAATATTAACCTTAAATGTAATATCCGCGGTTTTTATTTTAATTTTGTTTGTTCAAATCAGAAAAATTTTCAATCAGATTTTGTTTTTCAGCTCCTTATGTATGTTAGTTATTTACCAAATTTCGTAGGGTTGAAGATCAGGATAACACGATTATTATTGGAAATTTCCACAAAAGAATCTACTTTTTCACCAATACTGATCAGGTCGAATTTTAATCTAAGAAAAGATTTATTTTTAGTTTTTCTCAAAATCCGGCTTCTAAATATCTTGAGTTATATCTTATTAAATTTTTTTGAAAAGAATATTAAATTTTGGCGAAAATTCAAAATATCTCCCGAAACCAAGGAAATAAATACAATGTTTTCTGAAAAGAGGGTTTTAATTCTGAAAAAAATTTTATCAAAAATGAATATGAATAATATAAGAAATAAAATGCTTAGAAATTATGTTAAAATGCGACCAGTTAATAAATTTGCCAAACATATTTTCTTTATTCAATTAAAAAAAATTAGAATTTTCAATTATCAAAAATTGATAACAATCTCAATTATTAATAGGGTTCTTAAGAAAAAATTAAGCTATCATAAATTTAGTTTTTACTTTTTTCGGAAAAACATATCGAATCGATTCAAAATAAATGGTAAATTAAAAAATGTTATCAAGTTTATTAAAAAAGAAATATTTTACTGTTCAATCTATATTTTTTCTAAAAACTTTAAAACCAATAATCAGCTAAAATTTTTCAGGGAAGTACGGTCCCTTTTTCTAAAAATTTACAAAAATTCAGTTGACAGTATTTATAAATTTAATGTTTTGCAGAAATTTTCTTTTTTTTTCGAAAAATTTAAAAATAATTCCTCTAAAAAGGGGCTTTTGGAGAAAAATTTTAATAATTCTGAAAAAAGTCTCCTAATAGATTTTTTGATTAAATTTGATCCTCCGAAACAAAAGGAAAAGGAAGCTATGATTTCAAAAAAAATAATTTTAAAAAAAGCTTTAACTTACCTTACCAAAGGGTTGATTCTTTCAAATAGCTTGAAAAAATTCGTAGGTTTTTTATGGTATTTAACAACTTTTAGTTTATTGAAAAAAGCTTTGGAGAATTCCTGGAGAATACAGTTAACCAATCGAAATACTATTTTTTATGAATTAAATTTAAACAGCAGTATCAAATTTAGTTCTGAAATTATAAAGTTTTTCACAAAAATTCAAATTAAATTTCGCTCCCATTTATTGGATGAATTATTAATCAATTTCCAAAAAAGATCTAAAATGATATGTACGTCTTTTAATTTGTTTATTTTAGTCGAAAATCTTTTTAAAAATTCTCAAATGACGTTAAAAACAAAATTCACGGTTTTTACAAGGCAACTAAATAGAATTATTGGTATAGGGAACTTTTTTTTACTTACAATTCTTAGAGTTAAAAAAATTTTTACTAACAATTTTAAGATCAAATCTGAGGCATTTCAAAGAAAAAACAATTTATTATATATTTTCCAAAAAAAAATCGAAATTCTTACAAAAAACTTAAATAATTCAATTAATTTTCTAGAGGTTTCTAAATTTTTTTAATTTTTTTGAAAATTTTTAACATTTCTGTTAAAACATTTCTAATTTTAATTTTTAATAATTTTCAAAATATCTTTTCCCTTCAAATCCCCTATATATTTTAATTTTGATAAATATTTTTCGATTAATACAATTATTCCTTTTAAAATGGAACGATCGATGTTTTTCAATTTTTTTAAATTTAAATTTGCCAACACTTTTAAAATTATTTTATGTGTAAAACTAAACGTAGTTTCCATCTGATTCCATAGAATAAGGGACTTGAATATAAAGTTTATTTCTGAGATTTCAAAAAGATTTATATTTTTCAGGAAAATTTCTTCAAAATCTAGAGGATTTTTTTTTGTTGAAAATTCCAAAAAATCCATTAAAATGAAAGGATTTTTAGAAAAAACTAATCTTTTTAAAATAAATTCGAAATTTTCGAAAAATTTATTTACCTTCAATATTTTTTTTAATAAAAAAATTTCCGAAAATTTTTTATTTTGTTTTTTTGACGATTCAAAACTAATATCTTTTAAAAATATCATTTTACCCTCTGAACATCCTGAAAAAATAGTTTCGTCTTCAGAAACACCAATACTCCAAACTGGTTTACAGTGATTTTTTAAGACCTTATAAATATTTAAATTAGATATTGATATTATTCTGATTGTCCCATCGTTTGATCCTGAAATTAAAAATGAGCCTTTTTTGTTAAATTCGAGATTTAGTATCATAGATCCGTCGCCTTTTATTATTTTAGAAAGAGCGTTTTCACAAGCATCAAAAAATAGAATTGACCCATTTTCAGTTCCACCGCATACAAGTTTATTTTGGGGTGAAAATTTAATACAACACATTCTTTTTGTTGGCATGACAATTCTTGGTGTATAATCTTTATTTCTTGTTTCAATTAAAAAAATTCCCTTTTTTTTGGTTAACAGGACTAGAAAACTAAAATCAAAAGATGCAGAAAGTAAAAGAATTGGGTCCTGGGTAATTTTTTTTATCCAAATGAGTTTTAATTCGGTTTCTTTGGCATTGTAAAAAAAAAGTTTCCAACATTTTACAACACCGTCTCTAAAACCACAAATCAAATAAGTCTGTGGATATTTTTCCTGATTCACGATAAACTCTAGAGAAAATTTTTCTGGAAAATAAATTATTTCCAATACAAAATACAAAATAAAATTGTAAATATGAATTTCACGAGAACTACTTTCTATTAAAACGTACTTTCCTTTTAAAATAATTTCTACTGGAATAATATATTCTATCGGAAAAATACCAATAAATTTAAAACAACTTCCATTTAGAATATTAATTGAACATGAATTATTCCCAACCAAAATAGAATTTTTTTTTCCAAAAAATTTCACTGAGTTGATACTTCTACTTTTTATAATAATCGTGTTTGAATTCACAAAACAGAAAAATTTTTCAGTTAAAGGTTTAATTTCTAAAAAATTGGAGGATTTCGTGAAGAATAATATAGAAAAAGATCCTTGGTTAAATAAATTTTCGGACCGCTTCAGGTTATAAAATTTCCCACGAATCAAATATTTTTCAAGACAATACAAATTAACAGTAATCACATTATGGAATCCAATATTAATTAGGGAAAAGGAATCCTTCCCCCAGATTAAAAATTCATTGTTTTCTAAAGGTAAAATTTTAAAAATTTTATTGGAAAAAAAAAATGATTTTATCACTTTTCCATGACAATTGCAAAATATTTTAATGGTATTTTTTGAAAAAGAAATGATCAAATTTTTCTTAATCAGAAAAATCTCACTGTCTTCGTAATTTTTCGTTTTGTTAGAAAGTAAATTGTATGAAACTAAAGAATTTCCTTTTAAAATTCCATAAAATTCAACTTTTGATTTTACTCCAATACCAGGAATCAAATTAAAAATTGGATTTTCAAACTTTAAACTTGATAATATTTTACCAATATAATTTATTATCAAAACCTTACCGTTGGAAAAAGATAAAATTATAAAGTTTTCATTTTCACTGAAACATGAAGAAATTATATGAGTTGATTTTTCTGATTCACATGAAAATTCTAAAATTTTATTAAAAAAAAATGCATCATTAGTTTTTAAAATTTTTGATAATTTTTGAGATAACTTGAAAATTACAATGACTTTTTGTTTTATTACAAATAATAATTTAGATCCTGAATCGGAAAATTTCATTAGGCTTATAAAAACCGAATCATTCCTAATTACATTACATAAAGAAAAGGTTTTTATTTTTCCCATAAAAATAAAAATTTTATTTAATCTGACGGTAGCAAAAATATAATGTTCCCTAGAAAAAATAAAATTTTTTAACTCAATTTGATAACGTGTGTCGGAAAAATTAAAGAATTCTGAAACTACTTTAAAATTTGATTTTGTTTGAACAGGAAAAGACTCATTAGTTAAAGTAGGCATTGCGATAAATTAAACTAAAATTAATGAGGTTGCCTACATAATTTATTATTAATTTATTTTTTATCACAAAAATTAGTTTGGTCAACAAAAATGATGATTTAAATTTGGGCGGGCTGAAAAATCAAAATGTGCTGAATATTTTATTTTAAATTTCCTGATAATTTAAATTCTTTTTTAAAGATAAAAATAAAGATTATAACTCTTCGAAAAACTGAGATATTCTCTTTCATTAAGATTCTTAATTTGAATGAGAATACCCCTAGGGTCTACGTCAAAAAATAAAGACAATTTTTTTTTTATTGTAAAAATAAACCACTCGGGAATTACTTTTTTTTTTGTTTTTAACATTTTCATGAGTATGGCTTCTGTAGTACATATATGGTCACCGAATGAATTCTTTATTTCTTGGTAATCTACCTCGGGTTCACAGTTCTCGTTTATCCCATTAGTCTTGAATATTTGACATTTTGGTAAAAAAGTTTTGTCAATTAGAAAAAGATTTTCGAATATTAAACATGTTTGTTTAAATAATTTAGAAAATTTATATTTTTCTCTAATTTCATCTACTGTCTTCGCCCCTCGTCCGTAGTTTTCTGCCAAAAATGAATGTTCGGATTCGAATATACAATTACACTTATTAAAAGACATAAAAATGAAAACCTCATCGTTTTTAGCTTGACAAAAATAAAAAATTATTTTTGAACAATAAACAACAGAACCTTGAATTAATATTCTTAGTATATCAAAATTCCAGATAAGTTGTTTTTTTCGTAAATTTTTTTTAAAATATGAACGAGAAGCAACACGAAGACTTCTAAAAATTTTCATTGATAAAAATTGACCCTCTTTTTTAGACTTTCTTGGTATATTCGAATTTATTAGTTGAAATTTTCCATCGAAAAAAAATGCTGAAATTCTATCTTGAGTTTCTTCCAACAAATTATTTTCTTTTGTGAATATATTTCTATAGGCTAGTTTTTGGTGAGATTTAAATTGTGGTTTATTAAATTTACCAAAAGGGTTTAAATTTAAATTGGCTTCTTTAGTAATTTTAAATATTCTATTTTGGTAACCTAATAAGATTTTATTATGATTATTCATGGGTAGACTAATAAAAACACTCTTGCAAAGAAAATTACATTCTTGTTTTTTTTCTGTAAAAAATTTTATTGTACTTTTTGTGTTCAAAATTTTATCTAAGGTGGAAAAAATTTGTGTAAATAAATTAAATCGCCTTTTAAAATTCACGGCAAGCAAATAAAGAGTGATTGATAAAAAAAAATGTTGAAATATACCTAGTAAAAAACCTAATAATTCTAAGTTCTTAACAAATGAAAATATTCTGATTTGAAAATAAATATTCCGAGGAAAAGACGTTGATATAATATCAAAGGTTAACAAATCGTGCGAAAAAAGCAAATATTTTGCAATATATTTTTTTAATTCCTCTTTTTTAATATACTGTTCTTTTTCCTGGATTGAAATCAAGGAAATAAAACAAGGATTTTCTTTAGATTTGAAAGAATTAAAGAAATTGAAAAAAAAGAAAATTTTCCAATAGGAAATTTTTATTTTATTTTTCAAATTTTGAGAAGTTATGGGTTTTTTTAACTTTTTTTTAAGGGCAAAGAAAAATTCGACTTCTTTGATAATCGAGCAAAAAATAAATCGATTATGAATTTCCATTTCGTAGATTTCGTTCAGAATAAAAATAAAATAGTTTAACCATAGATTTTTTGAATTTATAAAGCTATCTTGTTCGGAAAAATATGTTGAAATTTTAGATGAAAACGAAGAAAACTCATTACCGATAGATATTTTAAAAAACGGATAACTTGAAGAAAAGAACATAGGTTTAAAAAAATTCTGGCTTTTCCTAAAATATTTCTTTTTATCGCTTTTAATAAGTTTGCATAATAATTTTATACCAATTAGGTATAAGAATTTTTGGGTCAGTCGACTTGATTTTGTCTGGGATATCTTCTTTTTTTTTAAGAAGGTTCTCGAAACTGGAATAAAATTTCCAGTAAGATTGTACAAAACTGTATCCAACGATCTATTATTGACAAAGATGGAAAATTTTATTGTTTCCTTAATATAAAATCTTGGAGCTCCTAGTTTAAAAATAACTAAAGTTCTGGAAAGTGTTAACCAAAAAGAGTACACTACGATAACCGGCTTCAAAAACTTAAAAAAATAATTTTTAAAAAATTGTTCTACGAAAGAATTAAATTTCAAACAAAATTTTTTTATAAAAAAAAAATTTTCTAACAAGAAAAACAAGATTTCTCTTCTACTCGAGTTTAATAAAATATGATAAAAACTTAAACAAATCTCTTTAATAATTAGAGAAAGCTCCTTTTTTCTGAAAGATTTTGAGATTTTTTTCAGGGTTAAATGAAAAATATCATTAATTAAAATCGAGCAGAGTCCAGAATTTGTTTTTTCATTTTTGTTTTTGTTATTTTCAGGTTTATTTCTAAGTTTAGCGGAAAAAAATTTGTAAACTTTTGAAAAAAATTTCCTCTCAAAAAAACTTTTTTTTTTAATCTTATTTAAATCGTATTTGATTTTCGAAACTAGAAAAAATTTTTGAACATTTATTAACCAACATTGTATTGCAAAATTAATAATATTTACCATGTTCCCTTGTGCTAAAAATTTTGTTTATTGAAATGATACTGATTAAATTTATATACAAGAATTATTTTAATTTATGTTTATATTTTAAGCATAGTATCGAATCCTTTAGAAGTAAGATTGTTTTGTTGAAATTTTCTAATATTTCTGAATTTCGAGCTTCGAATAGGAAAACTGGTTTTATCTCCATGGAATTGTTTTATTTTGGCTTTAATACATTCTTTATTAGCTAATTCTTCGGTTCGTAAAACAATTATTGAACTCCATCTAACTTTATAACTTCCGGCCATTTCTAAATACATTTGTTCGATTGCACCGATTACTGAAACATCTCTATATTCTTTATACATATTTATTGGACCATTCTTAGAATCGTATTTTATCCAGATACCAAAGTTTCGGATAAAGCTTGCTTTGAGTGGCTTTATTTTTTTTAGTGAAACGAGTTCGCCAGTCGATTTTTTTACTTTTTGAGTTTTTTTTAAAAAATACCAAAATCTTGACTTTGCTATAATACTATTGGGAGCATAAAGTTTCATAAAATAGAGATTAGGTTCTTTTTTTTGATCAGTAGGCCATTCTCTACCAATAATATAATATTGATTCAACCACGTCTATTTTTTTAATACTTATTTATACGAAATGAGAATTTTCGACTTCTTCAACTTACCATTTTTTTAAACTATTAATCTTTTTATTATAAAAATTATGTAAAATAAATATAAAATTTTTTTCATATTTTAAGAACCATGGGAAAAATCGTAACAGGCAAAAACTCCGGTAATTTATGTAAAGGAAGTAAATGTATTGTAAATATAGGAATGGGAATATTAACCCCAGCTGATGCTTTAAAAGGTGGATATAAAGATTCTAAATGTCCATTTAGAGGTGATATCTCTATTAGAGGAAGAGTTTTGAGAGGAACAGTGGTGTCAACAAAAATGGACAGAACTGTCGTTGTAAGAAGAGATTATTTACATTGGGTTAAAAAATATAAAAGATTTGAAAAACGTCATAAGAATATTCCATGCCATTGTTCACCTTGTTTTCGAATAACAGATGGTGATATCGTGACTATAGGACAATGTCGACCTTTATCAAAAACAATAAGATTTAATGTGATTAGGATTGATAGGCAGACATCCAAGTTATCAAAAAAAAATGATATATCATAAATTTTTTATATATTAAGAAAAATTAAACTTTTTATAATTTAAATTACACCTACTTTCAAATTAATATCAATGAAAAATGGGGAAAACCTGAAGAAAAAAATTCTTGGCGAAAAAAATTCAAATAGATCAGAAAAAGGGATTTTATTATTAACGAAAGTTTTTCCTACTACTCCTGTTACTTATGTTTTGAGTTTTTTAAAAAGATATGGTCATATCCAAAGAAGCTTTTTTTTTCCACAAAAAGTGGAAGGATTTATCAATCAAAAAGGTAATTATCCCTACATCACAGGAATCATTGAATTTACCAAAAAAATTAACGCAAAAAGATGCACCATTCTTGTTAAACATAATTTGAACCGACCTTTAATCACAATTCCTTTCGAAAAAGTATTCTACCTTAAACGAACAGATTGGAAAAATTTGGTAAAACTTTTGACTTAATTTCCATTTGGATCCCATCCTGAACAAAATAAATTTTATTAAGTCTTTTTGTAAATCAATAACTTGAATGTAGTTGAACTGTAATTATGTTTTTATGTTTTGACCTAAAAATTTTTAAGACTCAAAAATATTAATAACTCTATTCCTTTTATCAGGAAAAGTTCCCAAATTTGTTTAAACCAAACTGAAAAAGATAAAAAATTATCCAAAGTAAATTTTTTCTAAAAAAAAACTAAGAATGATACTGGTTTCTTAAATTTTTAAAAAAAATGATTACCATTTTTTGTGAATTTTTTTTCCAGCCTAATATTATTCTGTAATCTGAATGAGGATTCTATTTTTTTAAATTCTAAACCGTTAAAATTAATGAAAGATGGTTTCCTTGTTACGGGACCAGCAGGAAGTGGTAAAACGACATGTTGTATAGAAATTTTAAAATTAAAGAGTTATAAAAAAAAAGGATTTAAAATTATCAATCTCGATCCTTCGAATAATTTTTGGTCGAATATAGATAGTATAGATATCAGAACATTAATTAAGCTGGAGGATGTAATGAATGAATTATCTTTGGGTCCCAATGGGGCGCTAATTTTTTGCATGGAATATTTAGTTGATAATATAAATTGGCTAGACGATCAAATTAATTCGTGTAATCAAAAAATAATATTTTTTGATTTACCTGGACAAATTGAATTATTCAGTCATCAATCATTTATAAAAGATTTGACATCTCATCTCATCTTATCATGTGGACTCAAGATTACTATTTTATATTTTTTAGATTCCCAGTTTATTGGAGACACTTCAAAATTCTTAGGTGGTTCTCTAACAGGTTTATGTTGCATGTTATCATCAGAATGTCCTCATTATAATTATTTAACCAAAATTGATTTACTTAAAAATCTACCATCAAAAATTTTGCAACGATATTATTTTCCAAATACTGAAACCTTAAGCCGTGATTTATTGAATCTGACTAACCAGAGTTTCAAGCGTCTAAATATGTCTATTCTTCAATTACTTGAAGATTTTTCTATGCTTTATTATGATTCTATTGATAGCACTTCGAATGCAAGTTTGAATGAATTCTTAACTTCCATATTTACATATCATAACTAAAATTCTTCGTTTTATTTTATCCCCACTCTTTTTTTTTTTTTGATAAAATTAATTCAACAGTTCGAAATGCGCTTTGAATACCAATTAAACGAAGTTCCTCTTTTATCATTTTCTCTCGCTCTTCAGAAAGGGATACAAAATTTTCTAGAGTTCTCATCTTATGAATCCTCCTTTGTCTAGATTCTTCTGCAGTTCTTCTATTCTTTAAAATTCTTGCGATTCGTCTTTCTTCTTCGGATGCGAATTTTCTTCTCTTTCGTCTTGTATTCTCCATTATATCACCAAAATCGGGTGATATGAAATTATTTTTTTCCCAAATAAAGTCCATATCATTCATATCATTATCTGAAATGTGGAAATTATATGGTATTTCTAGTATCTCAGGACTTTTTGACAAAAAACTTAATTCTTCCAAATTATTTTTTGTTAGAGTTTCTGTTGAAATTTCAGTAAAATCAATCCTTTTAAAAAAAGCTTGATCTTCGGTTTTAATACTATTTAAATTTTTTAAAAAAAAATCTTCATTTTCAACAAAAAAGGGGGGGTTTCTGGGTGTAACGCAAAAATTTTTTTCAATGGTTTCACCATTAATAAGTAAACTCATTATTTTTTCTTTTTTTTATAAAAAAATAAAAAACAAAATAAATCAGATACAAAAAAATAAAATTTTAAATTTAAATATAATTTACAAGAATTAAAATTTTAAAATTTTTTTAATAATTTAATAAATATTAAAATTATTTATTTCTCCTAAAGATCAAGCTGACCAAAAAAAATGGGTGATTCTGGAGCAAATATTATTGATAAAATTATTCTTAAGTTGGTAAAAAATAATCCGAAAAAACCAGTAAGTCTTACAGAAAAAGAAATACAATTATTATGTAAAAAATGCAAAAAAATATTTGGGCAACAAGATGCATTGTTAAATTTATCATCACCAATAAAGGTTTGTGGTGATATTCATGGGCAATTTTATGATTTATTGCGATTATTTGGATTTAACGGTTACCCTCCAAATTCCAACTACCTTTTCCTCGGAGATTACGTAGATAGAGGAAAACAATCAATTGAAACGATTTCTCTGCTTTTTGCATTAAAAATTAAATACCCTGAAAATATTTTCATGTTAAGAGGAAATCACGAATCATCTAAAATAAATCGAATTTATGGATTCTATGACGAGTGTAAAAAACGTTATGATAAAAAAATTTGGAAGCTATTTAGCGACACGTTCAATTATTTACCAATCGCAGCCATTATCGAGGGTAAAATTTTTTGTATTCATGGTGGCTTGTCGCCAAAATTATTTTCATTGGAGCAGATTCAAACAATTCAACGGCCAACTGAAATACCAGACGATGGACTTTTATGTGATTTATTATGGTCTGATCCAAATAATAAAATTTCAGGGTGGAGAGAAAATGATAGAGGAATTTCTTATATTTTCGGGATTGATGTAGTCGATCGTTTTCTTTTGAAATTTGGCTTTGATCTTATTTGCAGAGCTCACCAAGTTGTCGAGGAAGGTTATCAATTTTTCGGTAAAAAGCAACTTGTAACTATTTTTTCTGCTCCCAACTATTGTGGAGAGTTTAATAATGCGGGAGCAATAATGAATGTTGATGAAACATTAATGTGTAGTTTCCAGGCTTTGAAACCAACTGATGCAAAGGAAATTATTTTCCAGGAAAAATCTAACTTTTTTAAAAAATTTAAAAAAGATTTACAAACAATAAAAAATCGATCATTAAATTGAAACTACTTTAAATAAAATTATAAATAAAAAATTAACAGAATTACTCTGAATATATTGATATTGTTTTCAAATGCAAATTATAATCCATCCATCCACCAGGATATCTTCTGGAAAATAAACTCCGCTGCGCAAGGTAAATATATTTGAATTTTAATTAATAAATTAACTTGCACCAACAGAAAAACGAATAAATATTAAATATATTAGCACTTATTCTTTTTTTTTTTCCAAGACTTCGATTTTTCTAGAAGTGTCTCTATTGAGGTTAGTTGGATTTTTTGATTTTCTATAATCATGAATCCTTTTTCAATGATATTATCTTATTTTTGCTCAAAATTCCAGAAAAAGGTTCATATCAATTTTAAGTCTTCTACCTTAAAGTTTATAAATTCACTTTTTACGGCAGTAAATTTTTCAGTCAGGTGTGTGGCTGAGGTAAAGAATTTCTCTTCAGTAAACTTAAAAAACCTAAGGTCTAAGGAGACCAGGAACTGTATGTTTTCCCTTTGGTTTGGTCATTTTTTAAACCGAGAAAAAAAAGATGATCAAAACCATTCGATATAGATTAAGTCAAAATAGCCTCTCTGGATAAATTTTGATTGAATATACTTGCAACAACAAGAATAAGCTTTGTTAAAATAGTCATTAAATTGTGAACATACATGTTTTATACTTTACTTAATGTTGGGGTAAGTTTATTTTTTAAAAAGTTTTCATATCCTTGTTCAACTACTAGTAAATACCCTAGATACTTATTCTATTCAAGTCGATCACACGATATTCTTTATGTTCCATTAAAGAGGAATTAACCACTTTTTAATTTTTTTTTGCCAAAGAATTTTTTGTTTAAAATTAATTTAATTGAAGTTTTATAAAAAAAATAATGACACTTTCTTGATAAAAATCCATAAAAAAAAAATGTCACTTAATTATCAGTGATTATTTCGAATTATTTTTCTGTAAAAAATAAACATACCTCTATTTTCTATTTTATTCCCCCTTAAAGTTTTGTTGGTTGAAAACTCATAACTCGATGAGCTGTTTTATCAAAACAGTTTCATTATTTAAAAAAAAAAGGTGTTGGGATAACAATAAAAATTTTGGTTTTCTTAACAAGAAAGCTCTATAATAAAACTTCAATTCGTTTAAAAATAGCGAGCGTTAAATTGTTTTCTATTGAAAAAAATCATTTCTATAATAACTATTGTCATAAATAAATATTTAGAATTACTCTACCCATCTGATTAAAGAAAAAGTTTAGACTTCATCGAAAATATCAAGAGTGTAAAAACGATTTTTAATTTTCAGAAAAAAATTTTTAATTAAAACATAACGATCAAATCCATTTGAATTTTTTTGATAATTTAGTGTAGGTAAACAATGGTAAAAATCTTCTTAAAATTCTTTTAATTTCTGCTTTAATCTGAACCAAAAATTTTCCATTTTTGAACTGAAAAAGATATTCCCTAAACTTTGATAAATTTTAGCCATAATTTCCAGGATATTCAATACATAATTGAGATTTTTAATAAAAACCTCTTTACTTAATAAAAATTTGAATTTTTTATGAGGGCAAAGGTTATTAATCCATGCCCATATAAAATTGAAGGTGGTTTTTTTTTTTTTTTTAAATATTTGCCATAAATGGATTGATAGTATTGATCCTTTGAAAACCGAGTATAGCTTAAGAACAATGAGTTGAAAATCATTATAGGATGAGAAGAGACAAGGATGTAGAGATGTTTCTGAATATTGCTCGTCACAAACTAAACTAACCAATAAGGTTATTATTACCTCAAACGGAAAATTAACTAATGTACCATGATAAGCTAATTCAATTAAAATGAGATTTTCTTTGTAATTTATCATTGAACAAATTTCACCTTTTTTGGTTAAATTAAAATTTTTCTTTATTAAACCGATTTTCAAAAAGGAAACGAAAAATTTGGAAATTTCTAAATGAACGGATCCATTGTCTTTTTGAGATATTTTAAATTTGAATTCTTTTTTAAATTTTAAAAATTCAAATCGATATTTAAAAATAAAATGATAAAAAAAACTATTTAGAGAAAATACTAAATACCTTGATAAAATTTTTTTCATTTTCATGTAAACTGAAATCAGCTTAATGAAAGTTTCAAATTTTTTGTAATATATAAGATTTGCTTCTTTAAATAAAATATTAGAAGATTTAAGTTTTTTAAAAGGAAAAAAAAACTTTAAATTTGATAATTTTTCAGGATTCCTTTTAATTTTAATGGCAATCGGACATTTATTCTTTTTCAACACCAGACTATTGTTAATATTTCTCATCCCATTTTTTGAAAAGAGGTGTTTTTGGACCATCGATACTGATTTTTCTTTTTTGAAATAATTTGATTCAAATTGGAAGGCTTTTTCAACCAATTTTAAAAAAAAAGATATTTCCAAAACAACCTTGAACTTTGGGCTAATTATCAAATCTGTCCTTTTTTTTAAAATATAATATGAAGAATAAAATCTCATTTTATTTATTTTTTTTTGAAAATTAAAAAACGATTTACTGATTATCTTCTTTAATCTGTATTTTTTTCGATCAATAAAGTCTAAAAAAGTGTTTATCGTAAGTCTAAATACTGATCCAATTGGTTCTGAATTACCTGATAATACTTTCATGGTTTTAGGATCTTTGTCATTCAAATTTAAAATGGAAATTACAATTCCTTTTTTATCTAAGCCTCGTCTACCAGCTCGTCCGCTCATTTGAATAAATTCCCCTCTGTTCAAAAATCTTAGATGTTTTCCATCATATTTAATCAAGGAAGAAAAAATTACAGTCTTAGAAGGCATATTTAAGCCAATAGAAAAAGTTTCTGTCGCAAACAATATAAATAATAAGTTTGCATGAAATAAGGTTTCCGTTATTTCCCGAAGGAAATGAGATAGCCCGGCGTGATGAATTCCGATTCCATTTCTAAAAAATTCAAAATATTTTTCGCAAGAAAGATAACTAGATTTTTTTCCGATTAAATTATGTTTAATTTTGCGTAAAAATTTTTCAATTACTTTTTGAGATTTTAAATCACAGTACCTAAAAGGTGACAAGATTTTAGCAAAATCACGACATTTTTTTTTACTGAACGTGAACAAAATTACAGGGCCGTATTTGATTTCATACAATTTTTCGACAAGTTTTCGGATTTTACTATTCATTAAATCAGTTGATAGATTTGAAGAGGACCTGATTTTTTGAAAATATTTTTGATTAACGGACTTAAAAACATTTTTAGAAACTTTAAAAAGTTTTAAACCAGAAAATCGCGTGAAAAATACATATTCTTTTAAGGGTACTGGTCTTTTTTTTGCTACAATTGAGGCAAAACTTAATTCTCGTAAAACGGTTAGCCATTCCGAAAATTCTAAAATATTAGGAATCGTTGCGCTTAAACAAATAAATTTTACTGATTTTGGTAATAAAATAAAAATTTCTTCCCAAATGAATCCTCGTTGAAAATCTTTTATGTAATGAGCTTCGTCTATAATTACCCAATCTAAATCCTCCATTTTTTCTACCTTGCTCCCCAGAATACATCGTAAGACTTCTGTTGTCATCACGATACAACTTCCATTCGGGTTTATACTGACGTCCCCAGTGATTAAACCTACATCAGAAAAGATTTTACTCAAGTCTTTAAATTTTTGATTGGACAAAGCTTTTATAGGAGTCGTATAGATTACCCTCTTTTTATTTTTAATTGATTTGGCAATTGCATATTCTGCCACTAAAGTTTTCCCCGAAGATGTGTGAGCGGCAACTAGAAAATTTTTTCCCGATTCAATACATCGAATGGCTATTTTTTGGAAGATATCAAGCTTGAAATGGAAAGTTAATGGTGGTTTTTTTTGTTCAACCTTTGTTTTTAATCCTTTAAAAAAGTCTCTTTTTGTTAAACTAAATTGGAAAAATTGAACTTTTTCTTTTTTTAAGTAAAAAAGTCTTTGAATCGATATAACATTATTTTTTTTTAATAAAGACATTCTAAAAACCAAAAAAAATCGTAGAAAAAATTAATTAAATATTAATAATGTCATCTATTCTCAGTATAGCATTTGCCATTTGAGTAGCTACTTGCAATTGTTGTTGTTTATTGGCAAGAGTTTCAAAAATTCGCAATTTGATCATGTTATCAATGGTTCCTTTTTCACAGTTTATTCCAAGATTAAAGTTTTTACTGGTTCTTTGTTCATTTTCTAAAGAGGAGACTGATTTTACAGGATCATAACCTGAATTTTCAGCTAAAACAAAAGGTATTGTCTTTAGTGCTTCAGAATAAGCAGATAGAACATAATGTTTTAACCCAACAGCTTTTTCAGCATCGTCATGTATTTTAATTGCACAAGCCATTTCAACAGATCCACCTCCTGTCACAATTCTGCTATCTTTAATTAAGATTTTTACCACAGACATTGCATCAACTATGGCTCTTTTTGCTTCTTCTAAAATTAATTCACTGCCTCCTCGAATTAAAATAGTCATAGATTTAGCTTTAGGACAGTCTTCGAAAATTAAATATCTATCGAATTCTGTACCTATACACAATTCTCTAATTCTTCCACAAAAACCTAAAGTAGAAGAAGTAATTTCATTGAATCTTGGAATAATTTGAGCTCCACATGAAATAGCAATAAACTCTAATTCTAAACCAGAAACCCATCGGACAGATGAAATTTTATTTCTCAATAAAAGATGGGTTCCTTCGTCATCAAAACCCCATTGACATATAAGAACGTTTGCCCCACTTTTTTTTATTTGAGAAATTATATTATGAAAAAATTCCAATTCAGTTTTTTCTAGTTCTCTGAATTCTCTTACATTTTCAATTTCAATCTCATGTTTATTCTTTGGTTTAGGGGGTTCAAATGGACATGTTACCACGCATAATCGAGCGTCCTCGACTTTCTTAGGCATCTGTGAATGAGACCATTCTTTATTCAATAAAATACCATTTATTAACATAGAATTTTCCAGATTTGCTCCTACTTTCCCTTCTATCTTTATAAGGTCAAGATTTACATCTCGTCGATCAAGGTCAGAAATAGCCAAGACAGCTTTTGTACAGATTTCAGCCAGTTTTTTTCTTGATCTATTAATTACTTTGGAATTCATAGTCGTCATACAGGTTGACAGTAAAAAAGAATAATCAGACAGATCCCCGAAAAGATTCTGAGCTTGGTTATTCAGAGATTCCAGGCAAATATCCGTTGCATAATTAAAACCTTCTGCAATCCTAGTCGGATGGATACCCATATCGAGTAATTTTTCAGCTTGTTCCAGTAATGCCGCAGTAAATATTATAACTCCGGTAGTTCCATCACCAATTTCATAATCTTGAGCCAAAGATAATTCAGTTAACATTTTTCTGATACCTCCTTTCATTTTGGCCTTGTTTAAAATCGTTGCTCCATCATTGGTAATTGTAACTTCTCCTCGAGATTCTTTTATTACTTTGTCCATACCTAAAGGTCCAAAGGAAGTTTTTAAAATAGCGGAGAGACTTAAAACTTCGTCAATATTTTTTTTTATTATCGAAAACATTCCAGAATCATCCCTTGATTTTTTAATCATGGGTTCCAAGTCATTCATCCTGAATAATATAATATCGTAATTCGTTTATTTATTTATTTTTTATTACCCTTCTTACTATGATGACTAATAAGTATAAAAAAAAAGGAAATGAAAATTGTATAAAAGTTGATAAAACGTCTAGAGCTGGATCCCTAAACTCTCTAGTAATTTAAATCTTTTTTTTTATTAAATAATCGAAGATGAATAAAAAAATTTGTAAAAAAAAGTTTTTCTCACAAACTCTTTAAAATTTATTGAGATTTTTTGCAGATTGAATTTTACAATTTGATTTTCGATTAAAAGACATTTTTTCCTCTAGAACACAAGGTTTCTTTATTAATCAAAGAATACATTACATCGCCAAAAAAAACTTCAGTCATGAATTTTTTTAAATTATTTGACGAAAATCGGTATAAATTTAAATTTGCAGAGGATTACAAAAATTGTATATTGTTGAAAACTACAATGGAGAAGTTCTATTAACAAATATATGTAGTTGTCGTTTTTAATTTTTTTAAGAAAAATTAAGGCAAGTGGTTGTTTGATAAAAAAAGAAAAGGTTCAGATGATCCTGTTAGGAAAGTTAGATAACAGAACATGTATCTTCGTTTTTATTAAAACCATATAAGAAAAAAATGGTTTAGATTTAAACAAATAAATTAATAAAAAATTCTTAATTAAGAGATTGTAAATAGGGTTGTTTTCGAATGTTTTCAGTGGATTTGCGAATTTTATCGAATTTTTTCTTCCAAAACTGTTTTCCCAAGGTCCTTAATTTTTCATCTTTTTCTTCGACATAACTTTTTCTTTTCCAACCGATATCTTCTAGTATTTCACCTAAATTAGCAAATTTTCTTCCTGGTGCTAACCGGATATTTCTTAATGCATAGGGAATAATAAATTTTTTAACTTTGATAAGACTCATAGGAATACCATCGTATAATTTTAACCTCATCAAAGCGTCACTTCCTTTAAAGGTTTTATGGGGGAGCATTCCGCGAACGGTTTTCCAGAAAACTTGTGAAGGTGATTTAAAATGAAAAGGTCCGTGTCGCGGATTAGTGTGTGTTCTTTTTTTTGATCTTGAAATTAATTCAAATTTGCTTTTTATATGTTTTCCTGTTTTTTCAATTTTTTCACAACGAACAATTACAAGTTTTTTTCCTTCTAACAGCTCTTTAGCACAAATTGAAGCCAATCTTCCCATTAAATGTCCTTTCCCGTCAATTACAAATACCGACATATATCTACACTTAATTATTTATTAAAAGTTTTATTTAAATTTCTATTAATTAAAAGAAACATTAATTTTACCATAGTTGTTTATGCAAACCAAAAACGAAAAAATTTTTCCCATCTCAAGTTTTATTTCAAATTTTTTTAAAGGGTTACAGTCGAATCCAATATTATCGAAACAGTTTAAGGTGACAAGAATATTTAAACTTTTAGATAATATAGTATTCAGGCACACAATTTTTTCAGTTGGGGTTGTAAGGAATTCTTTTGTTACGGAACGAAAAAATTTATTTTTTGCTTCTGGTTTTCTATCTAAAAGTGTAGTTGAATTTTTACAATCGTTCTCTAAAACTAGTATTATTCCGTTTAATTTTAATTCTTTAAAAACAGGGTCGATAACGCTATTCAATAGTAAGGAGTTTTTTGTCTCAAAAAATCTAGAAAGTTTTTCTAATGAAAAATAGTTAAAAAAAGAATGGTTTCCCAATAAATTTAAATACGATAATGTAAAAGAGGACTTTAAAAAATTCGTGCAAAGGCCATTTTTTAATGGATTTCTTGAAAAAATACGTTCGGACCCAAAACTTAATTTGTAAAATCGAGTTTTTTCAATATTTTGATATTTTTTGAAAACAATACCCATTGAAAAAAAATTTTTCAAATATTTCCCGAATATTGAAACAAATGCAGGTTTTTCGAGACTTCTGTTGTTTATTTCAAAACTCATGTAATGAGGGTTTAACTTTTTAAGAAAAATTTTTTGTTTGATTGAAATTCCAGCTCCTAAAAAATTTTTTTCAGTAAAGCTGAGAGAGCTTGATAAATTTTTCCCTGTAAAAGTAATTTCAGGTTCAATTGCTAATGAGGGCGTTTTTGTAATTTTCATGGTTATATCAGAAAAATGCCCAAAATCGCTTAAATTATAATCATTCATTGAAAAATCAATGAAGTGTATTCCACTAGAACCCCTTAATCTTTCCCACGCCTTGGTATCGATTTTAAATACACGACCTATTGAGAAACCTAAAATATTTGAAAATAAAATCGTTTTAAATTTTTGACTAAAAAAGTTTAAATTTTTGGATTTTTTATCTCTGCTAACAACAGCGAACGATTTAATTTTTGGTTCTTTTATGTCAAAACAGTAAGAAATTTTTTCATTGTTTTCTGAAACTTTAATTGATTTTATCATAGAAAGCCTATATTCTTGTTGTGAATGCCAGTTTTCTACTAACCCTCTTACCCTCTTTAAATTATTTTTTGAGAAAGAGTGCTGGTTAAACATATCCTCAAAAATGTTGCATAAAATAGTTTCTGGAATTTTTTCACAATTTTTTAAAATTATTTCATCAGGAAGTCTTAATTCAGAATCAAATTCTAACTTTTTAAAGGGAAAAAATCTTGTCCTTGAATTTTGTTCTCTAGAAGCAAAAAAAATGAAATTTAAATAGGATAATTTATTAGACGTTGGATTAAAAAAAGGTTTAATGTTTAAAAAAACCTCTTTTTTTTCGTTAGAGAGATCTAAATCAAAAAAATTATTCAATTTTTTTTCATTTTCCTTATTAAAACCCCCAAATCTTAACACCTCTGAAACTCTGGAAAAAACTTCAATGTTTTGCATTAGACTGAAATTTTTTAAAAATTAAGACAGGTAATGGTAAATTTAATATTTTAAATATTTTAATAAAATTTTTATTTAATTTTAGTTAATTTGAGTTTAGAAAAATTAAAAAAATTTTTAAACTAGGCAAATATAACCTAATTAAGTTCATTTATATTTTCCATAAAAATGAACAGTAAATTTTTTAATATGAAAAGCACAGGACTGTGTAGTTGGATTGTTAAAAGTTGTGAAAGGAAAAATATTATTCATGCTACTTCTATTCAACAAACAATTATTCCAATAATTATTTCAAGAAAAGATAGTTTGCTATTTTCTAGAACTGGAACTGGAAAAACATTATCTTTTATTTTACCACTCCTCCATATCCACTATTTAAATCCGCAAAACTGTTTTATTAATGTTATAGTCCCTACAAAAGAATTGGGGGTACAGATTTATCAAACATATAATATATTGGGTCAGGAAAAGAGGATTATTGGAATTTTCATAGGAAAAAACATTACAGGTCATAATTTTAAAAAAAAAATAGGTACTTGTTTAATTTCGACGATTAATTCTTTGAGTAAAATTTACGAACATTTTGACAAATTATTTGTTTGCAAATTAAAAATATTTGTGCTGGATGAAATAGATATTTTGATGAATTTTACTAATTTTGGGTTGATCAAGAAAATTTTCTTGGGATTAAAACCGTCTCAAACTAATATGTTCGGAGTAACCAATATTACTTTTTTTAAATATTTAAAAAATTTTTCATATCAAAGAAAAATTTTTTTTTTTGATGAAAAACAGAAAAAATTTAACCTTTTTTCCGAAATCAAGCATGAATATATTTATTGTTTATCAAAATTTAAATTTAAATTTCTTGTTGCTATTTTAAAATTAAAAGAAAAGAATGAGAAAACAGAAATTCAGAAAATACCGACTTTAATTTTCTTAAAAAATAGAAAAAATTGTGAAAAACTTGTTCAAGCACTAAGAGAGCAAAAAATAACCGCAGGTATTCTTCATCATGAAATGGATTTTTTTCAACGAACTGTATCGACGCAATTATTGAAAAGAGGGATAATAGATATTCTTGTTTCAACTGATTTAGGTAGTCGCGGAATAAATTTTTCATCTGTAAATCTAGTAATAAATTTGGATATGCCCAAGAAAATCGACACTTATCTTCATAGAACTGGAAGAACCGGAAGGTTTAATAGAAAAGGATATTGTCTGAATCTAATCGATAAAAATGAAATCGATATTATTCATATAATTGAAAAGAATCTTGGAATTAATGTAAATAAATCTAATTTAGATTTCAAAAAAATACATTTTAAGAAAATTTACTGAAAACTCGTTGAAATAAGAAATTTTACCAAAACTCAAGTCTCATTTCTATGTTTTTATTAGTGTTCCTCTCGAAAAACACAAAATTTTTTGTAAAGTCTTTGAATAAATATTTGATAAAGTTAAGTAAACTAAATTGAACATCGATTTCTACGAATCTAAGCCAGAAATAAACAATTTTTTTAAATTCGTTATTTTGATGATTTTTAGAGGATCTAATTCTTAACTTGTTTGATACCAAAATTTCGTTTTTTGTATCTATGAATTTAAAACATTTATTATTTTTCAAAAACCTTATATAGAACTCCTGTGCTGCTCTAGTCGGACATTCAATTTTTTTGGAACCAGGACATCCTTTTTCATGGATGACTTTTTGAAGCGAGTTGAAGAATTTGCTAAAAATATTGTAATTCTTTTCTTTTGAAAATACTATAGATTTTTTTCCATTTTTGAAACTAATGTTTAAGTACAGGGAAATTTCTTTTTCAATGGACAATGTAATTCTGAATTTTCCGAATTTTCCCATAGACAAAAACAAAAAAGCAATTAAATGTAGGATATAGGTTTTATTAAACCCTTTTAATACAATAAAATTTTTAATTTGAACCTTTTTGAACCTCTTTTTTGTAAAATTCCATGTATTTGCTAGTGAATGTTGTCTTTCAATTTTTTTTTCTGCTTTTGAAACGTATAAAAATAAATTTCCGACTTTTTTACCATTCATTTTTAAAACTGCTTCCTCTGCATCTAAATGAGACGCGAAATTAATGAATGCGAAACCTTTAGGTTTATTAATATCCATCGGAATCATAATCGATGTAATATCACCAAAAACTTCAAACATATTTCTTATATTCGTTTCCGTGAACTTATCGATACTTAAATTCTTGATGTATATGTTTGTAAAAGTTGAATTTTTAGGTAAAAGAAAATTTCTTGTTTCTTTCTTTATAAACGGACTGATTTCTAAAGTTTCTCCTTTTATAACACTTCCATTTAATTCTCGAATAACTTTTCTTGCATCTTTTGATGAAAAAAAATGGACGAACCCAAATTTCTTAGATTGACCATTTTCGTCAAAACAAATTTTACAAGAAAGAATTTTTCCGAAAGAGAGAAAGAGTTTATATAAATCTATTGTTTTAAAATAAGTTGGAATATGATTTACAAATAGATTTCCTTTTCCTGACGATCTTAGACTTTTATTTGTTTCTTTCCACATTATTCTTATTGGTTTTTTAAATAAATTTTCATCAAAATAAAAATTCATTTTTTTCATTGCTTTTTTGGCATATTTAGTTTTCTTAAAATTTATGTAGCCATAACCTAATGATTCTTTAGAAATTACATCTCTACAAATTCTTACTGATTCTAAGCCTGACATTTTAGAGAATATGTTTAAAATATCGTCTTCTCGAACTTTTGTTGATAGATCTCCGATATAAAGAGATGAATTTTTTTTCCCCAAGAAATTTGTAGAATTTTTAAAATTCTTATTTTCATCTGCAATTCTTGTAGTAATCATTTTTAAATAAATTTATAAAATTATGCAATACAGGTGTCTTAAAACATTAACCTTGACGGGATTCGAACCCGCAATCCCCGGATATCAAAATAGAAGTCCGATGCGTTATCCGTTACGCCACAAGGCTATTATAAGCTATTTTTTTTTATATAATCAATTATTTAATGGGAAGAAAAAAAATTGGGCGTCTTTTGATCGACGAAACAAAATTTCATGATTTATTTTTTAAATTGAATTTTCTAAACAAATTAAGAATGAAAATTACTGGAAATAAAGAAATTAAAAATTTGGAAGTATACATTTTAGAATTAAATTCGTTCTATCAAAACGATCTTTTTTCTGGAGCAATCTTTATTTTTAACTTCAGAAAATTTTTTTCTAAAAAAAAAGAACAAATTTTTAGCCCAACCATGCAACATAATACTCTTCTTTTATACTTATTTATTCAAAAAACAATTACAGGAAATTCTTTTAAAGTTACCAGGTTTCTTTTTGATTATCTATTTACTGGAAATGCTCGTAGAATTCTAATTCTTGAATTCTTAAAAATATATAATTCTTATGATTTTCTGTTTGGCTTTAAGTTTAGAGTTTCGGGAATTATACCTTTTGTCATTTCATTTATTAAAGAAAAAAATAGAAAAAGATGTATTGCTCTGGTATTAAACCAAGTTTTTTTTAAATATAGTAATAAAAAAAAAATTGAATTCTATTTCTCCTTCAAACTTAAACCGTTTATAACGAATTGCAGTTTTTTTTTCTTGGAATCGCTTGGAATAAAATTATTATTTTTGCATCATTCGATAATTGAACATTTTACCTTCAACTTACCATTTATGATCATGAAAAAAACATCTAGCCAACTGTTTATTAATAATTGTTTAAATGTTAAAAAATTTATTTATGAGTATTATGAATTTTTCAATTGTCTACAGATTTTACAGTCTATTGAAATTTCCTCAGCAAATTACCAGTTCTTTTACAACCAAATGATAATTAAATATAAAAAGGGTTTTTTTTTAAAAAAAAATTTTCACCCTCTTTTAATATCAATTTTGGAAAAAAATAAATCTAATTTCTTTTTTTGATTGTTTTAATGGTTAACATTTTCTTTTTTCAAATTTTCTAAATCTCGTTTTCTTTTTTATAATGTATTTTAAGTGTTTCGTTTTAATTCTTTTTTTCCCTAACTTTTTGATTAAAGATAATGACGAATATAATAAATCTGCAACCAAAATTTCAAGTGTATTTGATATCAATAAGGGAACGGGTGAATCAATTTTACCAATTGATTGATTTGCTTGTAATAACCCTTTAATGTTAGAAACCAACCCTGTCATTTTTATTTGTTTTTGATATTAACAGAAAGGTAAATGTTCTAATGTATTATATTATTGATATATATTGTTGATGCATTTATAATTTCGAATAATTTAATGATCTTCCTAGGGAAAATGAATATTTTCTGAAATTAAAAACCTCAATATTGTTCGATCGACTTAGTTTGTATTTATTAAATTTATTACTAATTTCATTTTTTGTTTTTTGAGTATGAAAGAAACCAAAAATAAAAAAATTTTTCCATGAACAATCAGCACCCGTTGTAAAATTTCCCTCGTTTTTTTTAAATATAGAATTTATCAATCTGTAAATTAATTTATTGAAATTAGTTTCGATTCCAATTGTTTTCTGTTTCCAATTTTTTAGAAATTTTCTTTGGTCATTTTTACCTGGGAAATTAAAAAATTCCGCCTCCAAGGATTCGAAAATACAATTTAAGGAAACGGTATCAAGACTAAGGTTTGAATTTTTTATTCTTTTGTATATAAAAAAAGGGCTATCTAAACTTGTGGGTTTCTGTGAAATTTGATCATTTTCAATTAAACCGGTAGCTACTTCCCTTGAAACCCATTCAATAGTTTGTTTTAATTTAAAAAGGTTTTTGAAATTTACAACACTGTTAAAATTTAGAATATAAATAGGATTTATGATATACATTTTTTTGAAGAAAATTTTTTTTTTTATTTCCATTGAAATAGTAAAATTACTTAAAATTTTACTTTTTCTTCTTATTGAAAATTCAAACCAATATTTTTCTTTTCTAGTATATACACCCATTATATTTGTTTGATTTAGCTCTAGTAAAAAAACCGATATAAAATTCAATTTTTTGGGATAACTTTTATTTTTTCTTTCTTTTCCAATATAGTAGACTGAATTAAAATCCTCAAAAAAAAAAGTTAAAAATAAATATTCCTCATTTTCTAGTATTTTTTTAAAATCATGATCTTGATATACACATAATGTTGAGAAAATTAAAATGTCACACGTAAAGACAAGAAGTTCTTTTATCTGTAGATTCAAATTTCTAGTTCTTATTTTTCTTTTTGGTTTTTGAATATAGGAAATTTTTTCTATATGATTATTTTGTTGAAGGTCGCTGTAAACAAAAAATTCTTGACCATAATATTTTAAATTGCAAATAGAATGAAGCTTATTATCAACCTCTTTTATTAGATAATTTAAATTATAGGATTGTAAAGAAATACTTATGTTTTGAAAAAAAATTTTTGATAAAATTTCATCATTCAAATTCAAATTTATTTGGGTATCTTTGTAATCTTTTTTTTTTATTGAAATCAAAAGATTTCTAGCATTTAAACTTTTAATTCCCAAATTAAAAAAAAAAAAAGGAAAGGACGAAATTATAGGATTCAATTTTTTTATTAATAATCGTTGAGGATGAACGGAAAATTTCATATTATAACAATTTTTTTTAAAAATTGAATAATTTAAATCAAAAAAAAATAATAGACGATTAATAACTATAATTATTAATGATATTCAATGTCTTGAAATAATACAAATAATATGAAAGTAATATATATAAAAAAAAATACATATTAAAAATGTAAATTTCTAAAAATTTTACCGTGAACAGCTTGTGATTTTTTTAATAGTTAAAATAATTA
>Ga0115006_10000042_pt1 | contig 56865 bp, 62 predicted proteins | sample ArcOceMetagenome_3_FD_88943 | JGI IMG/M metagenome (GOLD analysis project Ga0115006, IMG submission 88943) | Marine eukaryotic phytoplankton communities from Arctic Ocean - Arctic Ocean- Svalbard ARC20M Metagenome | ecosystem: Environmental > Aquatic > Marine > Oceanic | place: Arctic Ocean...
CTGTTGGTTGTGGTCGTCGGCACCGGTGTGGTCGAGGTGGTTGTTGTTGGTCTGTTGGTTGTGGTCGTCGGCACCGGTGTGGTCGAGGTGGTCGTTGTTGGTCTGTTGGTTGTGGTCGTCGGCACCGGTGTGGTCGAGGTGGTTGTTGTTGGTCTGTTGGTTGTGGTCGAGGTGGTAGTTGTTGGTATATTGGTTGTGGTCGAGTTGGTTGTCGTTGATCTGGTGGTTGTTGTTGGTCTGTTGGTTGTGGTCGTCGGGGCCGGTGTGGTCGAAGTGCTATTGCTGGTGGATTTTGCCATGTAAAATGCTCTAAAAAAGGTCATGTGTTCAACTGGCTTCATATTGTAATATGCATCACACAAAAAAAAATAACATTTTACTTGGGTTTCCATATAGTGATTATAGTGACCGTTTTTAAACGACTTTCACTTAAAGCTCGCCTTTGCACACATCAATAAGAAACAAAGATGTCTGTCAGCATCGACACACGTCTCGCGTCTTTGACAAACGAGCACGTCGAACAGGTGTTGAACAAGTACGTCGACAAATGGAGTTTCAGTATCGAGTTCTCCACATTGATGGAGAACATGACGTCGGTGTTTGGAATCGAGGCCCCATCAGAGCTTCCTGACCGGTTCCACACCCTTAACCAAACGCTTTTGAGCTTGGGTAACGAGTTGAGCAAGCGTCGCTTGATGAACGATACGGTCGAGTTCAATACGCTGGCCAAGTTCAATAATCTGTTGGAACGAATCCATTATGCGCGTTACATGGTGAATCATTACGAACAATGCAAGCGAACGGAAACGCAGGGCTACGACTACAGTATGAACGCGGATCAAACAATGTTCAAGTTCACGGCGTTGGTGTATGAGGACATGCGTCCGTTCCAAAAATTGATTTTCAAGTTTTTTGACTTTTTTTCGCAGCACCACTACCGCAAGAACGAACACGACGTCTACGAACAGATTACCAACCCTCACGCGACCCACGCGTGGGTAAAAAAATGCACGATTCTCGAGCTCATTAACAAAGAGTGTGGTATGATCGACAATCTCGCCAACTGGTACATCTTGACCACTCAAAAAGACATGGACAAACAACTGCAAGACTATTTTATCCGCAGCAACGATAGTCGCTTTCCAGATTTGAAGAAAAACCGCCATGTGTTTTCCTTCAAAAACGGAATCTATTTCGCCAACCAAACAAAGGCCCTCGGGGTGACAACGAAAACCGAGCGTGACCCGCTCGACGACTTGTTCTTGGAGTACGAATCGGAGGATTTCAAATCGCTTGCCACCAACGTGACGGCTTGCAAGTATTTTGACATCGAATTTGAGTCCAAACCCCTCGACGAGCTCGAAACGCCCATCTTGGACTCCATTTACAAGTATCAAGGCATGGACGACGATGTGATCAAGATCAACAAGATGTTTCTCGGACGAATGCTGTACAACGTGGGGGAGCTGGAAAACTGGCAAGTGATCCATATGCTTCTCGGTGCAGGTGGAACGGGTAAGAGTACAATCACCAACATCGTTCGCAATTTCTATGAGAGCGAGGACGTTGGAATCATGGGCAACAATTTCTCGAAAACGTTTGGTCTTTCCGACATTTGCGACAAGTTCGCATTTGTCGCGCCCGAGATCAAGAAGGACTGGGGTATCGACCAGGCGGAGTTCCAGGAGATTGTATCAGGCGGAAAGATCAACGTCAACGTGAAACATCATCCGTCCAGGCGCGTTGAGTGGATCACGCCCGGTTTGCTGGCTGGAAACGAAAACCCTGGGTTTGTGGACAACGCCTGCAGCATCCAACGTCGCGTCGTGGTGACTCGTTTCGACAAAAAGGTGGACGACGGAGACCCTCAATTGGGGCGCAAGCTCGAAAAGGAGATTGGAAGCATCATTAAACAATGCAACCTGTACTACTTGGAGCGTGTCAACACGTACCGGAACAAGGACATATGGAAGTGGCTACCCGCGTACTACCTGGAGACACAGAAGATGATGGCAGCCGCATCCAACGCCCTTTACGCGTTCATGGACTCCGACATCTTGGAGTTTGACGACGACGCGTACATCCCCATGGACGAGTTTTTCAAACGCTTCAACCTGTTCTGCATGGAGAACAACTTCCAGAAACCCAAGATCAACGTCGACTTTTATCGGACGCCGTTCAACAAGTACCGAGTGCAAGTACTACCCAAACACACCAAACAGTACCCCGCCAGCTTCGGAAAGCTCTACAAGAACGTCACCTTCCTGAAGGGTGTGGACATGAAGATGGACGACGAAAACAACGACCAGGACTTTTAAATTGGGCTCTTAGACCGAACAAACTCAGATTGTGTAATGAATTTTAGATCGTATCCATTATTGCGCATCGCCCTCGCAAACGTCTTGAACGACGACGTTGCAACATCGTCTGGTAACGAGCAATGATAACGAAGCATGTAGCGATGTAACTCTTCCCAAAGATGTTTTGTCACGTGCATCAACTGAGGCTGTTTTTCGATTTCAGGAATGATGTTCATAACCCATACGCCAATGTCCGTAAAAATCAGGCTCCGTGTGTTAAAGTTGGTATGGGCCGTCAAGTCTTCCAACGACGGCCACATACCGTACGCGCGAGGATGATAATGCCAGACGCGCGTTTTCGTATCGAACGGCAAGTACACAAACTGCCGACCGTTACGGGCGTTTGTTTGCGAGTCGACCGAGTGATAAAAAAAATCACGTACGTAATGGCCACCGATCTCGTGGTCGAACTTTGTGACGAACCGAAACATGTCGTCAATGTGGACTCTCTTTTTTGACATCTCTTACATTATGGTTATAAAAATAATAATAATAATCATACATCTTCAAAACACACGGGTGATGTCACATTGTTCGACACGGCATATTTCAAATGATAATACCCGAGCATCGCCACCAACGCCATTGAGCGATTGGACGTGACGCCGTAGCCCGAACCGAGCGCGATCGGAGCAAATAGAATCGCCTGTTGAACCGTGTTGCGTTGAAAGATTCCTGTCTTCAGTCCGGTGTCTTGTGCCAACACTTGAATCATACCGTAAGCGGCCAAGGTGAGCAATGTGTAATCTATATGCTTGTTGAGTTTCGTGTTCACACCTAGGTTTTCAAAGCTAAAACTACCGTACATCATGTCGCGGGCGATAATGGTGAGCAGGGGAACGGATATGAGTAAATCTTTTGCAAAGTCGTACGCTGTGTACCGTTTGTCTGCCCCAACGTCCTTGTGCAACGCACGATTGATTTCCCGATGAAAGACACACATCAAGACTGCGAGCGCGATGAGCATGTAATCAAACAACGGCGGGACCGTTCGCGCGGTCGTGTACATATATATTTATACCATGATATTATTATATGGAGATTGGAAAATCGTGCTACGACGTGTTGGAAATCGATGAAAATGCGTGCACGTACGACATTCGGGAGGCGTACGTAAGGAAAAAAACGACCTGCAAGAACCCATTAGATGCGGTAGAGCTCGCCGAGATGTTTCAAGCGTATACACTCGCCATGGAGCTCTGCATGTACAAACCGTTCTTTGAAACGACGTGCGACGACGTGAGCGAACTTATGGATTCGCGAGATAAATTGACGGTGCCGCATTGATAAGGTCCACGTCAAGGTTTCCGGTTATGATTAAATCGTTAACGCGGGTCTCATTGCGAACCGTCAGGTTTAGACTTAGACATTAGGTGTTGGTCTTCACTGTTGGACATCGAGGTTTTTTTTGCTTTTATCAAACCGCAACATCGTTTGATTGTGTTCCCAAATCGACAGACGAGGTCCTAACAAGAAAATGTGCTCGATTGGTTGTTGCGTTAAGATTAATCAATCCAAAGTAATATCAAGTGTGTGCTATGTGGATATATTTAATATTAATATCCATTGGTTGCCTGTGGTTTTAAAGCTATCCATTTATTTTTTAAGTACTCGTCAACCTTCTCAGGAAAATCTCCCTCTATTGAGAGACGCACACACTTGTCCTCATCAAATTTATTTGTATAACCGCCCCAAGATTTTTTGTCGCATTTCAGTTTAATACGTTCAATGGATGAAAATCTGTAATGATTGCATAGAAATATTGCATTTTTTATATGAGATTCTCTAAAATTGAAATATCTAAATCTATCTTCATGCTTTGAAGGCTCTCGGGGTAAATTGGTTACACCGTCCACGATATTAATTTCTGTTTTGTTTTGTTCCGTCGGTATATGTGGATTTTTGAACGATTCAAAGAATTCTGCTTTGAAAATCGGCTTGCACTCAATTTTGTCGAATCGACCTCCTGTCTTTCCAAATTCAGTGTCATGGCGTTTGTCATGATTCCATCGATGCACGTTGTCTATCAATATGTCATCCCCGTCGAATTCCCGCCCATTGTTAGAAAACATAACCCATGGTATGAAAATTAAATCAGCCTCTTTGAAATCAGTTATTAAGGTTTCACGTATTGTTTTATCATTTTTTGTATATATGAACTCATCAGCATCAACACTCATGACCCATTTCGTGAATGGACGTATTCTTTTATAAACAATGTTTGCATATACCATTTCTTCCATTATATCTTCTTTGTCCGAGCTATTATTAGGGATATCCGATGATCTTATAAACTCAACATGTTTATTATTTGTTACTGTTTCAGGATACAGTGCGTCATTTAATCGATTGTCATCGATTAAATATATTTTGTCTACCCCTTGACTTATGTAATATGGAATAAATGTTTTCATCATAAATTCTTCATTTCTGATCCGACAAATAATGGCTAAAAAGTTTTGGTGATCGTATCCTTCCACAATCTTTCTAGACACACATAGTGTAATTATAAATATGAATAAAAAGATCAACAACAAAATACTTGATCGCATAGTAATGCTTTATATATAAATTACCGATCATCATCATCCAGACTGAAATTCCAGTGATATAACAATGTCGGGTCTTTATTGATCACGACGATGCGACGACGTGAATGAAAATACTGGCTTTGGAGATTCTTGCATAGCGACGGAGAAGTGAGAGCGGTGCGTTGAAGACGAATCGCCATCGAAAATAAAAAAAAAATTGATAAACAATACATGAGCCGCGCGTGTGACAAGTCGGCGACTTTGAACATTGAGATGTCAGAAAGGAGCGCAGCAACAACAGCCTTATTGAAGGTACATTTTGATCGCCATTGTGAAGGGAAAAACGACATCGGCGTAAATCCTGGATATGTAAAAAAATTATTCAAATCATACGAGTACGCAGTTATCGCTACTACGGGAAATCACATGGGAACGCGAAGCAAGAAGGTTAAGAACTTATGTGGTTTTTTGTTCATAAGAAAGAGACGAAAAGGCGCGTACATCGATCTCGTATGTTCGTCCGACAAAATCGGTTGGATGTTGCTTGATTTCGCGGAAGATTTTGTCCACAAAGAATGGAAGATTGATGGAGTGTATCTACATGCACTAGATTCAGTACGTTGTATGTATGCGAGCAGAGGATATCGTGAGGTGGATGTTGAGACAAGTTGCAAACGAACGGTAACTTCCGAACCGAAAAGACTCAGTTCAACAGGAACTCGAATGTCGAAATGTGTAGCAAAGGGTAAACAGATCTCCACGGACAAACTCCATCCACCAGAATGCGATTCGAAGAAAAATCGTCAATTTTACCCAACAAATTTCGATACAGTTTCGAACGGCCTGGGTTTTAATCCCAGGGATTTCTTTTCGAAAAGTGGTCGACCAATCAAACCTATGAGCATCGAACAGCAAAGAGCGAAGTTGCGAAAAATGATTGAGAAAATGAAACTGATGATGAAAAGGGAATAAAAAATCACTATTCCAATTGAATAGTTGCGAGAATAACCTCTCGTAAACACAGTACCATTAGATGATACTATTCGGGCATTGTGGAGAATAATCGAATTCAATTCGACAACTATTGGTTTCGGATGCAAAACTATCGCAGACGCTTGTTCAATACGTTCAACATGTTCATACTTCTTATCAACTCACACGGGGTGTCTTAAAAGGAATTTATTGTTATCGAAATTAAGATTATAATGATGCATTGATATGCTGTCATTTGGAATATCAATATTAAATGATTCTAAGGGATACAAGTTATCCCGTATATGCATAAATTTTATTCTTATATCAACTTTTGGCGGTTAAATTTCGTGGGTATAAATCTTAAACCATTACCACCAACTTTTCCGAAATAAGTTGTTTTATGATAATACCCTCCGCTTTGGCATCATGTTTTGCTGCGATCTTAATGTCAGGTTGAAATTCATGGGTTAACGCATCGGTATTTTCAATATCAAACCCATTCAAGTACACAATATGATTCTGTAAAACCAACCACATTACATATACCAATCCAGTTCTTGGTTTGCTTTGAAGACCTCTTTTAAATATCGCGTCCATCACGCGGGAGAGGTCCCTCGTTGTCAAGACTCTAATTTTGACCCCCTTCAAAGATTCTTTATATTTTTTTAGTTCGCTCATCGCCCTTCTGTTCCTATTTTCGGTGGTGTTATTTTTACCATCAAGACGAATGAAATTTACACAACACACGACAATCTCCCTGACGTTATCAAACTTTTTGTGTTTCGCCATCAAATGTAACGTCTCAGCAACGCTTGCCTCATGTACAACCACGGTATACTTGGCATCCTTGGGAATATCCTTTGGGGACAATAACCAATGCATGCTGAATTTAACGGTTGTTTCCGCAACATTCGATATTTCGGGTTTCACTTCCTTTGTGTTCGGAATTGAATTCCCGCAAACAATCGTTATTGGTTTTGAATTCGTGGCCTCCATATTCGATCTGATCATCGTGCAAAAGCACCGGATCACGGTAAAGAGTATCAAAAGTATAATGAGAAAGTAAATCGGGTTCATGTATACTGTAAGAGATTATAAATTGAATCGGACTTTTGTCAACGAATCCAACACTGATTTGGGAAAAACACCTTTTAACAACGCACGCAGTGATTTACCGAGGTGGCAGAACACTTTTTTTTTAAAGTTTGTTCATATTATCTATGTACGTACTCATGTAGTGATTCGACACGTCCCAGAATGGTTTATAAGTTGTTTTTAGTAATCGTGTGTTCGTTTCTGTAAACGTGTTAATGTATCCCAAATACCCAAATGGAATCGAGCAAACAATGTCTCCTTCATTTTGATAGCTGGTCACTATTAATCCCATTTTGGTTGCGAGTCTAGTGAATTCTCTTGTAAAGGCTTTCCCACCAATTTTCGGACATCCAAAGAGGACCAACTCAACACGTGATGGCAATGAAACGTCGTTCGTTTCTGCTTCTTTACAAAGTTGATACGCCATCAGTGTAGCGCTTGCTGAACCAAGAGAATGACCACAAATGGTGACGCTGTCGAATTTATCAATTTCATTCAATGGGTCGTATTCCGTCAAACAGTAATTTGCATATCTTTGAAAGCCTCTATGAACATCATTGGTTTTAAAGGCGAAAGACACATTATCTATCCAATTTACAACCGTATCCGTTCCTTCGATGGCAACGTACAGCGAATTGTTATATTTATTCATCAAAACGTCCTCCTTTTTGTGGTATATATTCTTGCACATATGAGCACAATGCAAATGATGTTTCTTTTTGTTGATCTGTATGGAACGTGTGAATTTAGGTTGTCCGGTCATAAGAAAGTTGTTGACCATTTATAATCTTCATAATTAAAAAATGGAAAAAAAAACGTGTATACGCATAAAATTAGATTCCACCGAGGTAAAACTTTCGCAGATCCAGCGATACTGCGAATGCAAAACTATCGATTGAATTCCACTCATCTATCGGTCACTTAAAGACACCACCAACACCTGATAACAAACAATGGCGAGCAGCTATCAGAAGTTCTCCCATCTTGAGCACATCCTTGCACGACCGGACACCTACGTCGGGTCACTCAAACAGTGCAACGGCGTGCAATGGGTGTTAGACGATGGCAAAATGGTGGAACGCGCGCTGAACTACATTCCGGCACTTTTTAAGTTGTTCGATGAAATCTTGGTGAACGCGATCGACCAGTGTAGCACTGATCCGTCAGTGAACAAAATAAAAGTGACCGTGACGGACTCAAGTATCGAGATTCTAAACACGGGGGTCGGGATTCCGATCGAAAAGCATGAAAAATACGACAATCAATGGATTCCGGAGATGATTTTCGGTGAACTTCTCACAAGCTCCAACTACAACGACAACGAGCAGCGGACGACGGGAGGACGAAATGGATACGGCGCGAAACTAACGAACGTGTTTTCAACCGAGTTCAGCATCGACGTCGCATCCACGGCTTCAAAAAAACGATACCAACAGACCTGGACCTCGAACATGTCGTCAAAAAACAAACCGAGTGTTACTAAATACTCCAACGCGCTTGGGTATACCAAAGTGACCTTCACACCGGATCTCGCAAGGTTCAACCTCGCGTCGTTAACTGACGACGTTAAACGTCTGTTCGAGCGACGAACGTACGATGCGTGTGCTTGCACATCGACTCGGGTTAAGGTGTATTACAACGGAACGCAGCTTCCATGTACGACATTTGAAAAGTATGTTGACTGTTACATTGGCGACAAAACAACGACAGAGCGCGTCTTCGCGAAACAAACCAACTGGGACGTGTGTGTCGCGTCCTCTTCCCAGGGATTTCGACAAGTGTCTTTCGTCAACGGGATCAATACATCGGCAGGAGGAAGTCATGTCGATTACGTGGTAAACCACCTGATAAAACATATCATCGACTACGCCTCGAACAAGCACAAAGATGTAAAGCTGAAACCGACACACGTTCGTGACAATGTGTTCGTTTTCGTGAATAGTACGTTGATCAACCCATCCTTCAGCTCACAAACGAAAACCGAGTGCACGAGTCGGTACAGGGACTTTGGTTCAACCTTCGCGTTTTCAGCAGACTCGTTGAAAAAAATTTACAAGATGAGCTTCATTCAAGATGCGATCGCCTTGGCCAAGCACAAAGAAGTGCGGGAAATGAATCGTAAAACGGACGGCAAAAAGACGAGTGTATTGCGAGGGTTGCCCAAACTGGAGGACGCAAACAAGGCTGGAACCATTCGATCCAATGAGTGCACATTGATATTGACGGAAGGCGACTCCGCCAAAACATTCGCTATCAGCGGCTTGAGTGTGGTGGGGCGTGACTTGTATGGTGTATTCCCGCTCCGAGGTAAACTGTTGAACGTTCGTGAAGCCACGGTCAATCAACTAGCGAACAACGAGGAGATCAACGCAGTAAAAAAAATTCTTGGACTAAAAAACGACGTCGTGTACAACTCTACACGCGAACTTCGATACGGACGGGTGATGGTCCTGACAGACGCGGACGTAGACGGATCTCACATCAAGGGGCTTTTCATCAACTTCATTCATTTCTTCTGGCCCTCATTGATGAATCTAAAGTCGTTTATCACCTCAATGCGCACACCGATCCTCAAAGCGACATTGAACGGTCGAGTGATGTCGTTTTACAACGAAAACGACTACCAGGGATGGAAGACGACCGTCTCTGAACGATGGAACGTGAAATACTACAAGGGGTTGGGTACATCCACGGCATCCGAGGCGCGCGAATATTTCAAGGAAATGACATCCCACTTGGTGGTGTACGAGCACGACAGCGACGCGTCAATTGAGCTCGCTTTCAAAAAGACGTTAGCGGATCAGCGAAAGGAATGGATCAAAGACGGTACAGTGAACAAAGAGAGTCTTGACGCGAATAAAAAGGTGGTCACGACAAGCGACTTTGTTCACAAAGACCTCCGTTGGTTTTCCATCGCCGACAACGTTCGTTCCATCCCGTCGATGGTGGACGGGTTGAAACCGAGTCAGCGAAAAGTACTTTTTGCTTGTCGAAACAGGCCAGGTAACCCTGAAATCAAAATCAGCCAGCTTTCTGGAATTGTCAGTTCCGCGACGTGTTATCATCATGGCGAACAGAGTCTGATGGCGGCGATCATCGGGATGGCGCAAAATTTCGTTGGGTCCAACAACCTTAACCTACTCGAACCGAAAGGTCAGTTTGGGACGCGGTTGATGGGCGGCAAAGATGCCGCGAGTCCGAGGTACATATTTACCAAACTCACACCCGACGTTTCAAAGATTTTTCGCGAAGAGGACGACCATGTTTTGGAGTATGCCGAAGACGACGGTGTGTCAGTGGAACCGGTGTTCTTTGTACCCATCCTACCGATGGTCTTGGTGAATGGTTGTGATGGCATCGGTACGGGATACAGCACGAGTATCCCTTGCTACAAACCAGCGGACGTCTCCGCAAACATACGAAGATGGTTGGACGGAAAATTGCTCGTGGAACTGTCGCCGTGGTACGACGGTTTTAAAGGTGCAATAGAGAAATGTGGACACCAAAAGTACCAAACCCGTGGTATCTGGTCGTTGTCTGATGGTACATTGACGATTACCGAGCTACCTATCGGAAAATGGACCGCTGATTACAAAGAGCACCTTGAACGGATGGTCGACGACAACAAGATCGACAGCTTCGTCAACCACAGCACAGAGACGAGCGTTCGTTTCGTTGCAGAAGGAGTCAAACCCGATTGCGACATCGCCCACGACTTCAAGCTGTCCACCACGCTACACACGTCGAACATGCACTGTTTTGACGAGCATGGGGTGATTCAACGGTATTCGTCACCTAACGAGATCATCGATGCGTTTGCGCGAGTGCGGTTGAGTGTGTACGAGAAGCGAAAGGCGCACCAACTGAAAACTTGGAGCGAAAAGCTTGCCAAGTTGTCAGATGAGATCAGATTCATGAAGCTGGTGATGGACAATTCGATCGTCGTGTTTCGGCAAACGAAACAGCAAGTCCACAGGCAGTTGATGGAACATTCGTTCAAAGAACTCATCTTCGATGCGCTTTTGGGAATCAAGCTGGATGCCTTCACCACCGAGCATATTGAATCAAAGCAAGATCATATTGTTCGTTTGGAACGGCGAATTTCGGAACTAGCAACCAAGACGACCAGGGATTTGTGGCGCGAGGATCTCGTGTGAAATCATGTAGATCGCATTCTAAAAAAGAGTTATTTTTGGCACGATTAATTGCTGCAATGTAATACGTGGTTGATATGGAAAGCAAACCATGTACACTCGGGTTGCGATGTGCGGAAAGAAGTTTGCGACAACGTTCTGTGGTGACTCTGAGTAATGAGTAACGATGTAAGAATGAAAAAGAAATCTACCCTGTGTCAATTTGATTTTCATATCAACTATGTACATTGACGCTATGAGCGTTCTAAGTCAAATGAATGGGTAAAATTTTGATTGTTTCACGTTCGTTCGAAGTCGCACCAACGGGCGTCATGTACACCACCAGTTTGTATTGATCGACGGTGTGATGATGCAAGGCGTGAGTGTCTTGCTCCTCGTTCAGAAAACAACGATCGTATTCGTCGATAGAAAAGTAAACCACCTCCAGTGTCGACTTGAGCTTGAAGATGTTCGTATGATTGACATTTTTTATCCTTTGAATAAATCTTGCTGTTTTCATAAACGTCCTGAGATCGTCATTCTTCTCGACGTGAGCATGCTCTCCAAAAAGACCGACGTAGACGTCGATATTTGTGTGAAACACCCACTTGACGAAAATATCCAGCTCGTGGGGCTCTGGTCGATTGTAGTTGAGGTACGTCAAAATAACCTTTGGGAGTTCCGTATACGAAGTAAACCCGCACTTCACGAGTGTGTCTGTTTGTTGAGTCACCTTGACATATGAGTCATATTTTGAGTCGTTTTTCTGGACACGAATACCACCTGCGACATGATACTGTCCGTCTATGAATTTGACAATTTTCCCGAATAGCATCGACGCCTCGGTGTCCCTACAATCATTAACCAGTAAATATAGAATTGTTTAACGCAACTTATTCAATTCAAAGTAAAGTTTATATTTAGCTTACGTTTAAGTTTGAGCACCAACTTTGGGTTTGGGCTAGCTAGTTTTCCACATTCTATGTCTTTGATGATGTGTTCGGGCTCGTTAACGTGTGTTGCAAGCTGCTTCTGTGACCAACCCATCTCGACTCGTTTCTTTTGAATCGCTGTTCGCACGGTCGAAGGTATTTTTTTCTCGGTCAGTTCTTCACCACTGTCCAGTTTCCTCAATTTGGCCTCGTGGTGGGTCGTGAATGAGTTGAATGTCGTCATCTTCGCGTCGTTGCGTGTCGCGCCTCTCAAAATTATGGGTTTCCAGTCTTGTTCCATTTGTTTGTGAATGGTTGGAAAAGCCTTAAGCGGTGACGTCTATTCGTAGTTTCGTATGCATTTTCCCACTGGGAATCTGGGAATGCCAGAAGCTGTCCAGTTTTGAAAAATGACCGTCATCTTCTCTCCAATGAGACGATGTTTGTTGTTGTACATGTCGGTTCGTAAAGCCCGATCGCCTCGCGGTCGAACCCAAAAGGTTTTTTTCGACGACGGGATGATGCATTCACAGACGATCGTCCCTTCGTCGTTCCCTTGGCCTTCCTTTGCGTTCACGATGTCAAACTCGTGCTCTTCAAAGTCTTTGTGTTTTTGCAAATACTTGCTTCGCTTCGACTCATACAGACCATTTGGATCGCGCACCATCGTCCCTTCGTACCCGTTCGAGAGGTATTCGGAATGAATGTCGTAAAACTGCTCGATCTCGTGTACAGATGTGCATGACACTCGCTTGACGTGTTTCGTAAAAAACATGTCGTTCAACAAGGCGTAACGACGCTCGAATGGCTCTTGGGAAACGACGTCGTAGACGTGATACTCCAAGCTCGGTTCGGGAACCGTTTGACGGCTTTCATTTTCAGTTCGACACAAGGATACGATGTCTTCGAAGGTGGATCCGTGTTTATACAGCTCTCCGTCGAAACACATCGAGTCATTTTCAAGCATCGACTCGCATTCGTCTCGAATGACAGAGAGCAAGGGATTGTTCGCCATCGACTTTCCCGTTCGACTATCCATGTGAACGATTCCATCCCTTTTGTACACCAGGAGACGAACACCGTCGAGCTTGGGCTGCAGATGACACGGGAATTTGGCGGTCGACGGATTGAACTTCTGCGCCAACATAGGTTGTGGTTTGGTGACCTGATTGTCCACATCCACGCTGTAGTTGGAACGGGTTTGTTGTTTGACCCACAACGAGTTGGCCTCCGCATACGCCTGCTCCTTCGGAGTTGTTTCGTTTTTTTTGCCTGCGTTCTTGCCCGAGGTTATCACCTTCTCGGATTTGGTCTGTTTGCCGGTCGTCTTTCCATACGTGCGCACCACCACAAATGTGTGGCCTCGTTCATGGACGTCGATGCGCCAAAACCGGTCCTTCCAGTACAACGTCGGAAACATCATGTTGTATTTTCACCGCAACTTCTTAAAGTGAACAAACGTGAACGAACCTGCTTTCGAATGACGCACCTGGATAGGCAGCCACGTGCCCGAGAGGTACGTGTGTCTTCGCGCTTAACCCCGAGTCTCACAACCTTTGCTATGTGGTCCTTTAGAGCTAATGTCGTGTAAAATACCTGATGTTGGTGTACGGGTATCTGTTGATAAGTTGGTGAATGTAAACGCGGAACCTTGTGCCTCTTCAAACAAAATAACTTATTCATGTTAATGAAAGGTGTATGGGTGTTGTTTGTTTTACTTGGTCTCTTCATTTGTCTCGCCATCAATTGTATCCAACAGTCAGAATTCACAGGTATGCCTGTGACCATTGTTACTGGAAACTCTGTACCCAACACAAACAAAGTGGACGATTCGTTGTGTAAGAATGCAAAGATTGTGAAATTTAACCACCATTGGCTTCTTTCACCAACCACCTTTTCAAAAAACGTGAGATACACCGTAGTAATCCATAACGGAAGCGCCTCACGAACCTTTTCTGAACTAAAAAAACAAAACATGTTTGGCTCTATCGATGAAATCGTGGTGTGTACTTCGTTGGAGGGGGCAGCCCCGCAATATGTAATAACAGAAAGAAAAATCGCAGATGCAAGGTTGTGTATAAATACGTATAAGGATGACATCGGGACTATTCCAATACGAATCATTTCAAAAGACGAACTGGCCGAGGTGTATCGAGCATTACATGACAAACGGTTTCCGAAATCTACTGTACCAAGAACAGGACCTGCATACGTGATGTGGTTACTTTTACAGAAACACAAGGTGTTCATCAACGGATTCGACATTGACGACACGGACGCTACGACTCATACATTCGAAGATGCAAAGGTTCCGGGTAAACACAGCGTTCGTGCGGAGGGAGAACTATTTAAATCGCTCCTCCGGGATGGATCAATCACAAAGGTGTGATTAAAAACGTATGCATGCTATAAAAGGCCTATGTGTATTGTATATAAGCGAATGTTAAGGCACAAGGCATTGATAATCATTTTAATCACGGTGGCGCTTACGATACTTATTTCGATGAAATCAATGGAGTTACTTTGCGGTGAAAAAGTTTATAGGGACAAACAACACGGTAGTAAATTTTTAATTGTCGGTTCGGCACCATACACGAAAGGATGGACTGAGCGACATTTGGCATGGTTTGTGAATGAAGGTTATCTTATTTTACCAATCAATAATGCTCGCAAGTTAATTCCGTTACACCTGATTAATGAATGGCATAAACCTGGTGATTACGAATGGTTTGGTTCATTCGACATCATCGAAAAAGAATTAGAACAAATGCAGTCCGTCGTAACACATTGCAATGATAATTTTGGTTACTGGAAACTGTACAAGAAAATTAAAGGAGGCGGAACGATGTTTTTTAACCTGCTCTATTACCTCGTTCACAAATACAAACATCCGATCACGGTTGTTGTAGTGGGTAACGACATGATTTACCGTAAAGAGGGCGATACGTTTTACTCTCATCTTCCGAACAGCAAAGCCAAAAATGATCCAATTAACAAATGGAATGAACAAGAATTGTCTGACGAACTCTTGCATATTCAATCTCTGTATCAACAAAATAACCACACATTGCTGAACGCTTCTGACCAGGAACAGACCAAACTTCCCTTTCCGCGATTTACCGCGTATAAATAATTAATTGAAAACAACGAATGACCCCGTAAATAACAAAATTGTGAGATGACAAGCTTATCATCACAGTCGACACCCATTGGAATGTACGTTGCACTTGGATATATCGGAGGGTCGATTCTGGCTGTGCAGCACATTCCTTAAAATACCCACGTTTGGGCAAACCGATCGGCTCGCGACCTATCCACAGGGTTCATCGTTTCGAATTTGACTGGCCTTACGTGCATGCTTCTGTACGCGCTTTCGACTGATGACTATCCGATTGCCATTCCGGTGAGTATTAGTTTGTTCTTTCAGGGGTTCTCGGAGCTATCAAAATGTACATCGATTCGACAGAAATGTCACTTTAAGAACACTTGTCACTGTATTAGTACAATGACTGAGATCATCGACTTCAAGGACTTTAACGTCGCCAGTGTGGCCGCCACCACATTGTTTGACGGGCGTACCATTGGACTATGCTATGACAGCCTTCCGTACGTAAAGCTGACGACGCCACCAATGGTGGCCCCGTTTCAAGTATCCGAATACACTAACAAAGGTCGCAAAACGTTTTCACTGTCGATTGCGTTCAACGGCCTGGGTCAGAGTTGCGACCTCGAGACTATGAAGCAGTTATTCGAGGCGTTGGACGACTTGCTGATTGAGCTCGCAATCAAACATTCCTCGACGTGGTTCAAAAGGACCCTCACGCGACAACAGATTCAAAACATGTACAAGCCGATCCTCAAGCCTTCGAAAGATCCATCCAAATACCCACCGTCTCTAAGAATCAAGTTGTTGCAGCGCGATAACCAAGTGGTGTCGCGGACACACTTTGTCAAGACAAGCGGGTCAACGAGCGAGTTTGATTTGCGTGATTTTGTTCCTGGTTCAAAAGTGTCGGCGCATATTAAACTTTCCAATATTTGGGTTGTGAACGACACATTCGGAGTGTCGTTGGAGGGCGAGGATCTATTCGTACACGAGCCCAAGCTGCAACCGCAAGTTAGGTACGCGTTCTGCGATGAGTAGAGTCAGATGCTGAGGCAAAAAACTGATGTTTTGAATTAGCATATAACTTTTTTTAGATTTTCATTGTTTTTTTTTAATTGAATGTAGATGCAATTACAGCCACTCTAGTTGGAGTATGCGAGACCACCCATACCCGACATGATGCGCAGGATGTTGTTGGACACGGCGTACACCAGTAGCTGACCGTTGTCACCCACTTGGTCCTTGAGACCATTCAAAGAGAGGGTCACGTTGTCAAGACGAGAGAAGTTGCACGTGCCAGAGGGCTGGTGAGACTCGGGGTTGAGCGCGAAAGAGTACAGGTACACGTACTTCTGAGGCACGCGGGTGTGGTGCTGGTAGGGCTGTACCAGACGGAAGTAACCCGCCTCGCGTTCGGTAAAACGGTCGTGGCCGTTCAGCTGCAGCTTGGCGGTGTTGAACGCCTCGGAACCGGCGTTGGACCAGGCATAGTCCACGTCGAAGGTGCTGTTACCCGCGTCCGCCATGTTGCCCGCAAAGTCCATGGGGGCAGCGTCAGCCTTGCGAGTCACCCAGATCAGCTCCTTCACCGGATGGTTGAAATTCAGGCGATGGTTGTTGTCCTTGGTGGACTCCGGACCAGTGTGCTGCAGCTGCTCGATCAGGTACTCATGCTGGTTCTGGGCAAACATACGGCGCTCGTCCGTGTCGAGGTACACGTAGTCCACGAACAGACGGGGGTTGCCGTTGAACTTGAGGGCCTCGCCGCCGGAGCGCGCGAGCTCGGCACCAGAGCGGAACTTGATGTTCAGCTTCACCTCGTGGTACTGCAGAGCAATCAGGGGCAGAGCCAGTCCTGGGTTGCGACAGAAGAAGAACTGGAAAGGGATGTACACCTTGTCGGATTCGGGGGCCACATCGGCACCCGCGTCGCGACGAGCAATCATCTCCTTGAAACCGGCGCGCTTCTCCTCGGGCATGGTCAGCTCAGACCAGATCTCCATCCACTCGCCGTAATGCTTGTCGATGCGCTGACCACCGATTTCCAGCTCAGCGTACTCGATCAGCGCGTGGCCGAGAGAATTCACAGGCTGCCAGTCGGTGGTGGTGTCAGCCTCCTTGTTGTTGAACTTGGCCTCCAGCCACATGTTGGTGATCAGGTCACCGTTGCGGCTGATGGTACACGTCACGCGGTTGCCCAGCTCGGGGTTGCCGTTGAACGTCTGTTCAATGGACTCCATGGCGAAGTTGGTGTGACGGCGGTACACCACCTTAAAGAATGAAATTTGAGGGTTTCCCGTGAGAAACACGTCCTGAGCGCCGTAGGCCACAAGCTGCATAAGTCCTCCTCCCATGATTGATACTCTATACAGAGAAAAAAAATCTTGGGGATTTCAACGAGCGTCGAAAACGCGCATATCATATGTATGAAATGAATAAGTATGAATTTGCAGTTGAAAAAATTCGACCCTAGGTCCATGAGAGATAATTCGATCGTCGTGTACATTGCCAAGCGTATGAGCGGCAAGTCCACTTGCGTGAAGGATATCATGTATTACAAGCGCGCATTGACTGCGGGAGTCGTGATGTCGGGAACAGAAGAGGGCAACGGGTACTACAAGGAATTTATTCCCGATCTGTTCATATATAACGAATATCGTTCGGACGTAATTGAGAAGATCGTGTCTAAGCAAAAGCAGATGGTGAAACAGGGAAACACGAATAGCGTTTTTATTATCCTAGACGATTGCATGTACGACAAAAAGTTTTTGCGCGAAAAGATCATGCGCCAAATTTTCTATAATGGACGACATTGGAATATTTTTTTCATGTTGACGATGCAGTATTGTATGGATCTAACCCCGGATCTTAGATCTAATATCGACTACATTTTCGTGTTTAGGGAGAACATTCTTCAAAATCGAGAAAAGATTTGGAAAAACTTTTTCGGGATTTTTCCAACGTTCGACATGTTTAACCAGGTTATGAATGCGTGTACAGAAAATTACGAGTGTATTGTGTTGGACAATACAATCAAGAGCAACAAGATTGAAGACGTGGTATTCTGGTACAAAGCGAAAATGAGGGACAATTTTAGGGTCGGTCATCCTAGTATTTGGAATTTGCACAACCGTAAATACGACCCGAACTACGATGATCATAACAATGCTGATACGGTTGAGGCCTCGACATCTGATTCTAAGAGGCCATCTATAAAAATATCGAAACTAAAATCGTTCTAGATGATGTGATGAATGAGCTTGTGCTTCAAACACTTCTTTGCTGACATAGTCAACTCCTTTTTTATGATCTTGCGAATTTTTCGTTCCGGAATGTCGCTCTTGGAAACGTAAATGGCTTGAATGGTGTCCATAAGAACCTCCGTGTTTTGCATTTCATCCTTGAGGTCTTCATATTTCCCCCACGTTTCGCCACGCAGTTGATGAATGAGGATGTGCGAATGTTCGCGCATGCGACGTTCCTTACCACCCAACAAGAGGAACGTCGCAGCGCTGGCTACGAAACCGTCGACGATCGTAACGATGGGAACTCGACAGGCTTCGAGTGTGTTCATGCACGAAAGTCCAGCGTACACGTCTCCGCCGTAACTGTGGATGTAGATGTAGATGGATGGAGGTGTGTCCAGTTTGTAGTCGCACTGAAATTTCAACAGGGTTTTCTCGATCGTGGACACATGGTTACATAAAGTCAGTACAGAGAGGGGTGTCACATCTTCGTAAAAGTAGATTTCGTTGTGGTTCACCATGATGTTCAACTCCATTTCTTCCGGCTCGTCAGACATAGCAGTCATATGGGCCGTGTGACGAACAGACGCGTTGGCTTTATGGAAAGATGTTTTCGGTTTGTACATGCCCCGTGTGGCGTACTGCTTATATCATAACAAGTATGATTCTTAAAGTGAGAAATTTTATGCGATAGTGTATTTTTTTAACGCTTTCCGGAAGCACTCCGCGAACGACGACGCTTGCATCAAAATATTCAGTACGTTGACAACCATTGGAACGTTTTGAATGTCTTGCGTTTGAAACGACGAGACCATGCTCGACACTTGATCCTGAATAGCCTCGTTGACGACAATGGCAAACTCATCCACGCTCGACGCGTTGTATGTGTCGAAGCGCCTATAGAGGACCGTGTGAGAATCTAACAACACACAAGGTACGCTTTGCTTGTCGTCGCCGATCAGTAAGTTCAAAATGAGGTTCACAACGAGGTCGGGTTCCCTTTTGTGCAGATTGCCCATTTCTACAATGCGCTCGATCGTCAAGTTCGTTTTGTTGACGTTCAAACACACGACCAAATCCGTATTTAAGCAAATGTTTGACTCTCCTCGTTTGCATTTTACACGCACGAGTGTCTCAACGGTGTTCGTCAGGGTCAATCGCTGCTGAGTCAACTCATAGTTCTCTTGCGTCAGCGCGGTAATCTTATTGTCACGAATGAACAACTCTTCGTAGAGCTCCATCGATTAATCTATTTTGTGTTTGATTTCTTCCTTCTTAATCGTTTTCGCTCTTCTGTTTCTCGGTTGTTGACGATGAAGTCTGCGCTGTGATCAGCGAAATCTTCATGGGACATCTCTTTCGATATGTTCATACACGCTAGCAATCCTTCTCGTATAGAATCCTTGTTCAGTGCGCTTTTCGTGTTCGACGTTTGAATCGTGAGCATCCCAAGATCACCCGCGTTACAAACCTCCATGTTCTGAGATGTCATGTAGAGCATAATCACTTCACTCAGCGTTTGCTGTTGTTGCTTCAGATTCTTGATGTCAGTTTGAAGTACACGAACACGCTCGTCAATGGAACAGTACTCGTGCACACCCTTTCGAAACTCCTCCATTCTTTTTTTTTATGACTACTATAAGTCTTAAGTATTTTTATCTCTTCTCTTCTCTCTATATACATTTCAGTATTTCAAGACGTTCAGACTTTGGCTTGACATACATTTCGGTATGTCAAGACGTTCAGACTTTGGGTTGAAATACATTTCGGTATATTGAAATACCGAAATTACAATTTTGACAAAATACAGACCGACCGATCGAGTGAACATATGTGAAGGTTGTTGCGCGCATGGATTTGATCCATGGACGTCAAATCGTCGTTTCCCAAGCCAAACGCCTCGCGAGTGTTGGGAGACATACCCAATATGTCTGAACCCGACGTCAGAAGGATGCCCGGTGTGTGTGTGTAGATTTTTTTCAAGATCTCGTGAGATGGTTCGTTGCGTGTCACATCGCAATGCATTTCGTGCATTTGTAAATCAAGTTTCGTTTTACATACCAAGGTACACTTGTAGCATTTCCAAGTTCCACACTTGTACTTCCGGTTCAAATGATACGTGAGAGCCTGTTCGCTGGTAAGATGTTTACCACATTTTGGACAGATTGGCATTTTTTTATATTAATCTAAGTTCTTCCATATTAATTAATTAAATTTCTTAAAATAGTTTTTTTATTATCAAGTATAATCCATTTACCTACTTTAGTGCATGGCGGACGAGACCAATTGGAATCGAGTCTTCGCGCATAGCTGGTCGGACGCCAAGGACTTTAACGACGACGACGATACCGTCTATGTTAATCTTCTGCGGTACTTGTCGGAAGGCGTGGGCTTTCTTCGAACCCTCCCCCCGACACAACAGAGGCTACTTGTCGGACGAGCCAGATTCGGATACCGTGCGAACGGCGACGAGCTCGTGTTGAAACACACCGGCGCCTTGCCGTGGTTGACCGACAAGGCAAATGGAACGTCACTGGTTACCTCTCGAGAAGATTCTCATTTTTTTCGCGTGATACGTCCATCGAAACGCAAGGCGACGATTCAGAAATTATTTGCGAATGTGAAGGATGTTCGAATGAATCAACACACTTTGTTTGACGCCATTTTCCGGCAACAGCTTCTTGGGATCTCGAGGCGATACATTCAACACGCTCTCACCAACTCGCCTGAATTCAACCTGTTTCGCATATCAAAAACTATTCCGCTCAAACCGATCGTGCGCTCGTTCCGACCCAAATATCCGTTCGAACATTGGCAGATGGATTTCATTGATCTTAATTCGGGTACGATTGGATATCACAACAAAGGTTATCGTCACGTTTTGGTCATCATCGACATCTTCACCAAATTTGTATACTTGAAGGCTACCAAAAAGAACGACTCGCAAACCGTCGCAGGAGTTTTACATTCAATCTTTCTCGCCGGAGATGTTCCACGCGTATTACATAGTGACAACGGTCCTGGATTTGTGAGCATGGTGGCTTCGTCGGAAACCTCCCCCATCACCCTTCGAAGCGTGTGTGACGAGTTCAACGTAGTCCGTCGATTCGGTGCCCCCTACTCGCCACAAACACAGGGGTTTGTGGAAAACAAAAACAAATATGTGAAAAAAATGCTGTACGATCACATGTTGAAAACCAGTTCGTACACCTATTTTGACCAAGTGGAACGAGTCGCATACGCAATCAACAATACAAAACACAGCGTAACGAAGTTCACACCCATGCAACTGCACCGCGGGCGGGAGGTACCGGTTGGACGGGAATTGACGTACGAGATGGCGCCCGACTTTCAACTGAACGATCCGGAACAAGAAGAGCTGACGCAATTCGTCTCTGCAACGGAACAAGACGAACGTGTCAGGACTCAATACGTGAAGACTGTTCTTAACCGCGTGGCGGATCGTCGCGAAGAAAAACAAACCGAAATCCTTCGAAAGTCTCAGTTGTACTCATCGAGTATTTTAAAGGTTGGAATGCAAGTCCTAATCGCCACTCATCAACGTCACAAGGACGATTTCGTTCAACCAATTATCCTTCGAGTGGTTGACATCGGTTCCGAAATCCGAATCCGTAACCCTCTTCGAATCGCAGGCGATCGTGTCCACGTCGACAAACCCATCGCAATGAAACCAACCGTGTTCTTCAAACATAATTTGAAAACACACAACTACTATCGAAACGTCTACGACGCCACAGGTAAACGCCTTGTTGATTTGGTGACATCAGTGTCGTCCATCGTGGAAAAGGCTGGCAACCGCTATACATACCGGCTTGATTGCACATGGAACAACAAACAGTACGAAGTCCAACAGCAGGTGATGGACGGTAGGGGAGGCTTTGTATGGTCATCCGATTTTCATCGATCGCTCCTGATGTCCCTTTTGGAGCAAAGGCAAGCCGATCTTGCGTCCAACGCCAACGCCAACAACAAGAACAACGCCAACGCCAACAACAAGAACAACGCCAACGCCAACAACAAGAACAACAACAACAACAACAACAACGGTAACGGCAATGTCAATAACGCCAACAACGGTAACGGCAATGTCAATAACAACAACAACGGTAACGGCAATGTCAATAACGCCAACAACGACAACAACAACAACAACAACAACAACAACAACAACAACAACAACAACAACGAGCGCGCTGCATTAAAACGACCAGAATTCGTGCAGCAAACATTGACGCACATCGGCCGAGAGATCAAGGTTCGATATCCGGATAATGTGTACGAACTGGCGGTGATTGTCGGTGTGGACGCTCAAGAAAACAAGTATCATATCAAATTCGATCAAATTTACGACGATGACTCTGGAATGCCACGACGACAGTTTGTGCCTGTGGAGGATGTGTATTCGCACAATCATCCCCGTGCGGTTGATTTTAAGTTTCTCGGCGACGAGAATTCCTTTCGAATCGAGAAGGTCGTTGACAAAAGCAAACCACCAAAAGCATACCTCACAAAACAACGAATGGCTGATTACGAGCTTTCAGTACGCAAACCGATGTTTCGAATTCGTTGGTTGGGTTGGGGTGCACCGTATGACGATTGGGTCAGTTTGGCATATTTACAAAAACTACAAAAAAATAGCATTCAGAGTGAGCATTTTGATAAACTGGTTCGACAGGCGACGAAGCTTGCCATATGATTTAAGGACTATCGAGATCTTACGAGTAATGAATGAAATGACTTCATTAAACGAATACAAGCGTGATACCATGAGCATGGTGGCTAAAAAAGGATGGTTGGGACCGTCGATTGAGAATGTGTGGATGTATTTCACAGAGGAAGTTGGCGAGCTCGCGGGGAGCATCCGAAGGCATAAAAACCAATTTCGCGACAGAAAGAAAATCAAGCTTGAATCTGAGCTCGGAGACGTGTTTAGTTATCTATTTCAGCTGTCGTACATGCTCAACATCGACTTGGATCAAATGTGGAAACACCAACAAGAGAAGATAAAGCGAAAAAAATACTTCCCTGTGAGGGAACCGAATATTATTTGGTAGTATATGTTAAAACGTCTGAAATGATATGTAGCTGCGTTCGATTCAACAAGCGCAAGCAATGTTCACATCATGTTATAAAAGGCAAACTGAAGACGCGATGCTTGCGGCGGGCGAGATATAAGACGGGTCCTCGGTTTTTGTGTGAATTCCATCAATGTGAATTTGAAAACGATACCCTGAACGACTCCCTTTCAACATCGTCAACCTCGGATGAAATTCCCAAGGTTTCGTCAGTGGTCTTGCGGAAAAGTATTGATTGCGAACATAATAAAGACGAGTGTTATTCAGCTGAATCGCAGGCCAGTTCAGAAGCGAAATAAAATTTGTGTATTCCTTTTATGGATAACATATGTGAACAGATTGTTCAAACAATGATCGAAGAGTGCACGAAAGACAAACATAAGGATATGCTTAATACAAAAGTTTTAGATCCAGTAATTGCCTATGTTGGGCGACAGTTGATTCCATATCTCGTTTGTTCAGTGGTCGTGATAAGCGTCATACTTTCGGTGTTAATCGCCATTTGCATTCAATTCTTGATCAGATACTCTCTCAAAGTTTAAGAATAAAAATCACAGTGAACGTAATGAGTAGAAAACCTGTCGCACTGAAAGAGTTTAAGCGGGTAAAAGCGGATAAAATATGCAGCCTAAAAATTGGGGATCTTATCAAATACAGTGTCAACAAGGAGCTGCGACACGGCGGAATGCTCAACAAAAACATGTATCCAAAATATCTGGTACTGGCGAATTATCAGAAGAAGGTGACTTGGTCAGTGCAACTCACCGAGCCGTCGCTGATCTTATACGTGAAGCCAAAGGAAGTGTTGGATGAGGAACGGAAAGCCATGAAAGAAATGTACAAAGCATCTAAGCAAGATGCATGCACGAGTCGTGGCTAGTTCTTCCATCGGCGCTTACACGTCAGGCAAGTTATGAAATTCGTCATGGGTTCGTCTGCGCTTCGCGTTTGCAAACTGTAGTATGTCGTATTGTGTGTTTTACAATGCGAACATTTGAACAAACCGTCGGCAGTTTCGGGCTCTGTCGCTTCCGGTGCAGCGGTTGCGCAGAATGTATACGCGCACACTTCGTTCGACAGCTTATTTTGCACAATGCACGCGACATCCTCTGGAAACCGCCGAAGCCCGTCCAGAATCTTTGACGCGATTTGTGCGTAAACGTGCCTGAACATGAAGTTGTCCCAATTCTTTCCGATTTTCGTTTCTTCACAAAAACGTAGCGTTTCGTTGTAAATGCTGATTTCCATGTTCATGGCCGACGAGTCAGGTACGGGCACAGTCTTCAGTCTTGCACACACTTTATTTCTTATCTCGTTCATTTAAAAGGTACTATACCGAGTCAAGTATGGTATCTTTTAAACGAATGCCACATAACAAAGATTTGTACACCGTGATCCAACAAGACCCTATGGGTCCCATGTTATGCAGTGTTCAGGAGTTTCTTCGTACAGGGGGGAAAACTCGCATGCGCGTCGAACTCAAAGACACCGACTCCGTTCGTGTACGTGCTGTTGAGGAGGAGGTTCGACGACAATTTCCAGGGTTCGTTTCTGCGTTTAGCGATTCAACCTCAAATCAGTTGATCGGCGTACGGGTTCCAACCCAGTATGGAGCGATCACCGTCGATCTGAAGACGTTCGACGGCGAGCAATTACTTCCAGAGCATATCACCGACGATGTCGAGTGTATCCTGTCAATCGAACCAGTAACAGTCATATGTCAGGCGGAAAAAACCGTTTGTACATGGGTGTGCACGTCGTTGCTTGCAAACATAAAATACAATTAACACGATACCTGATTATGACCTTCAATGTGGGCCACACATTACCGGAATGTCGTGCGTGGTACGATACAAGAACTCTTTCACGATGAAAAGAAATTGTTGTCTTTATTGGAATCAGATTTGAACCTGTTTGTTCACGGGCCGACGGGATGTGGCAAAAAGTGCATGATATCCAAATATTTCGACGAACAGTCGGGTAATTGGTCATTGGTAGAGTACACGAGCGACGGACCTCAAAAACAGTCAGTGCAGCTTATGACCAGAATCGGTGGAAATCACATGGAATTACATTTTACGGATTCTATCAAAAACAAACGATTGGTGATTATGAATATTATGCGGAACTTATGCTCGCGGTTTTCAGTCGATGCGATTGGCAATCCGTCGGGTACAACATTGATCATCTATGACATGCATCACGTTTCTCAATCTCTAATGAAGATGTTTGCCGTTTTCGTGGCCAATCATACCAACTGTAGGTTTGTTTTTGTTTCGAATAAATGGTACGAACAATTATCGACTGGATGTATTTCATATCGATTTGAGCGTATGAATTTGAGATATGTTCATGAGTACATGACCCGATTGTGTCGACAATGCGACGTCGTGTATACATCAACCGTTATGGAGGACATCTACGAACAAGAAAGTGGGGATATCGTTCAGTGTATAATGCAATACGATTTATGGCATTCTCGTATCGAAAATACAAAAGTGAGTTGTATTCAATGGGTCTGTGACGAACTTTCAAAACAAATTCCAAATTTCACACAGATTCGAGCCTCGTATTATCAACTGTTGGTGAATAACGTCACCGGTACGCACATCATTTTGTATATTTTGAAAGAGCTGCTTCGACGACGCGTCAAATGCGTGCGGATGCTCTCTGAATTGGTTCGCCTCGCGTCCGTATATGAACACCGCATGATCATTGGGGAACGCGAGATTTACCACCTCGACGCGTTCGGGGTGAATGTCGCCCAATGTCTGAAACAACCAACACCAATCATTGAAGTTGCTGTTTGTTCATCATGAACACCAATGTGGAGAGAATGATGTCGTTGACCATGCTGCTCGTAGTGACGCATGATGCCGAGTTGTTATACACCGTCAATACATGAAGGGATAAAAGCGCTACCACAAACGACATGTGATGTCGCTTGTGAATCACGTTGAAGAAACACGCGCTCAGCAAAGTGATCACGTGGAACGGAAGTGCATAGTCAACTGTATTTGTATCCGATTGAGGATTCATACATTTTTTGAACGTGTCGATCGAAAGCACAATGATACCACACCCGATGATGAACTGCAAAATGTCCGCCATTCGTTCGCTCGTGGTCTCATGGTTGAACAAGAGGTAAATGGCGGGCAACATGGTAATGAAGCTTGGAATCTTACTGATCGTATTTTGCAGATTGTCCTTAATTATATCCGGATTCGCACGGGTACACAACCTAGATAGATGGCATTGAAAATAAATCACGAATCCCAACAATCCAATGTGTAAAGCGGACAGCTCCATTACATTCAACGATCATATTTTTCATCGTCTGGACTCACGTCGAGGCCAGCGTAAACGCGTTTGGTATATGGCGTTCACGCAGCCAAGACACGATCCCTTCCCGTAGTGCCATTCGATGTTGAACTGCGTTAGGGCAGGCATCAATGTAAATCGCAACACGTTCGTACAAGATGATGTCAAACCAATCGATGATCTGTTTCAATATATCGACACGTAAATTACCTTCCGTGTCGATCAGGTGGTTCAGTCGCGCGAGTTTGTTGGCATGGTCTGAGGACGGGTCAAGCTCAGCCATCGTGTACAGCTCAAGCTTGCGTTTCCCGGCAAGCGATTGAATTCGATGGATGTCGGAAATGGAGTCGATGCCCTCGATCAAGGTTGTCAAGTCGTCGATTCTCATAATAGTGTACACACAGATTGTTTATTTAGACGGTTGATGACATTCGCAACGTCGGTACTCAACTCTACAACACCTGTTTCAACCTTCGCAACAATTCTGCGGTCCGGTGCGTGTGATTCATCTGCGACCACTCCACAGTTCCATCTTCCAAAATGGGAGCGCAAAAGTTTTCTCGGAACGACGTGTACCACTCCGACCCCCCCGTACGTTTCATCTCTTGAACGGTAGAAGTTGGGATGTAACCGTAAACCACCACCTCCATCAGCACAGCCTCCGTCAAGAAACGCACTTGGTCCGAATGCTGTTCTTTGTCGTACAGCATTCGTACAGTATTCCTACAGCATTTGTAAACAACCATCACCGCTTCCGGGAGCGGTATCGGTCGATAACCAGAAGAGAAATAAGCGGCACGACAGACAGGACATCTGGTCGATTGATTGATTGATTGGTCTTCCCATCTGGACAAACATTCAGTATGAAATACGTGTCCACAAGCGATACGTTTTTCGTTCTTTTTCGACATTGCGCAAAGACAGATCGAACACTCTGGTAACGACTCTTGCAAGTGACGCCCACATGCCCACGCGTCAGTTCCTCGTATGTAGTACTTTGGTTTTGTCTCACATCGGTTTCCCGTCTTTTTTACGAAGCATCTGCATCGGGCCTCTGTTGGGACATCGTCCTTGTAGTTGTAACGCGTCCACCGAGAGTACATCACGTGACATGTATACATTGAAAGGATTTATGCTTTAGGTGATTAATCGATGAACTTTTCTAAGAAATCCGCGAACAGATGGTCCACATCCATCCCATAAAAGCGAACGATATCGTTCCCCACGCCGTGTCGACGACACTTGTCGCGGCGGTGTACTTGCCCAGCACGGCTGCGTTTGTCATGTTGTAAACGCCATAGATAGATAACCCAACCATCGCAAAGACGATGGACGGGTGTAGATGTTCGTACGCACGAGTCAGTGGAATACAGATGAGGAACATGGTGGCTAAAAGGAGAATATAAGCCACCGCGGCATATCCCACTTTAAATGTTAACGATTGTTTCTGAATGCGTTCGAAGACAGGACGATACAACACGGGAGTCATGTTTGAGAGCCATAGCGCATCGAGCAAGAGATACACCATACTAAACAGGAACGACATAAGAGGGTTCATAATTTACTTTATTGTTCACATTATATTTTGTTATATAATCATCATCCACAGGCAAACCTTTTTGAAAGTGGAAACCGTTTTTCACTACAGCACGATCAGAAAAAAGTTTGTTTTTTATCTTTGGATTGCGTCTCGATCGGGACTTCTTTAATTTCGGGAGACTCTCGGCCGCCAACCACGTTGTCCAGGAGTCCCACGGCATCGTCGGTGGGCTCGGGGATACGACCCGACCCGCATTGCATATCGTCGTTGACCGTGGTATCATAGTTGTCAGTGATATTGTCGTATTCATCATTGCAGGCGTCGTCAAGTGGGTCGTTAGGTGTATCATCGGGAGGATCATCGTCGACGTCGGGTGCGTGATCTCGAACGGACCCTTCTTCGAACGACATTGGTGCTCTGTCGTCGTGCATTTCGTTTTCAGACTCGGAATCCGACGACAACTGCTTTTCAAACGACGATTCAAGAATGTTTTGTAACGGTAAGGCGATTCGGATCGCGTCTTGCACGGAAATGTCGATTAACGCATACACCTCACGAAGGTTCTGAGTGATTTTACCATCGTACCGGTTCACGTCGAACAGGTCCAACTGTTGACTCAGCTCCTTGGCCAACGTCATGTAGACCGAGTGTATGAAATTCGCTGATGTCGGAACGGAGATCTTGGTCTTCTTCTTGGTCTTTCCAAGACGAACCGAACTCAGGATTTTTACGTTGCTCACGATGACTGCGGTCAGTAGGTCATTCAGGTAACTACACTGGTCTTCGATCCGACGGGTCTCTTGTTTGACTACTTCGTTGTTCCATCGCGCAACGTTCCGAAGCTCGTTTTCGAACCGCTCGGGAATATTTTCCAATTTGTCGCATTGTTCCACGGCCGCCGAGTATAGAACGATCATCGCCTCGTACACTAGGGGCTGCAAAAGGTTTACCAATTGTCGGGTGTATTCATTTTTGGCCTCGACGATGATTCCCGTACTGTTCGTTCGCCCGCTCATATGTGTTATGCTATGCAGTTAGAGATTAAACGTAACTTTTTTACGAACCCGTTCCTCCTTCGTATCTTTCAATGTGAATGACCAATCGATATACATACTGGTGTCTACTGGAAACACGATAAACCCCGCTTTACTTAGTTTTCGAATCAGATACAACATACACGTCTTATGGTTGTAACCCACGTTTCCAAGGATAACGGTCGGTGGTTTGTACATAAGGTTATATGTTGACGCCGTATTCTTTTTATCAATCTTGTGCATCACATCTACATAGAGCGTTTTGTAGATCTGATGTGACTCGCTGCGTCGCTTCTTGTTGATCGTATACAAGTCTTCCACTGACTGGATCATTAAAGTCTTAAAGATATTTATTCGTTCAAACTGACTTAAAAGGATCTACGCTATGATAACAAATGACCATCTTTAAAGTATCTAACGTCCCTCACGAACAAATCGTCTTCGGAAAGTTGAAAAAGGGGATTGACACGTACATGATGCCCACCTATGTGCAGGAAGTCGACTCCACGCCTCAGAAACTGTTTGTACAGACTAATGACATGTGCTTCAAGACCGAAGACTTTAATAGAGAGTACGTAGACGTCAATTCAAAAGACGAACATTTGTTTGAAATGATTAAAACCATCGAGACGCACGTTTTGTCTGAGCTAAAAACGAATCGTGTCGCGTGGTTCGGTAAGAAGGACATGGACGATGTGTTTTTGGAGTCGGGAATGACCTCTACGGTAGTGAAGGACTCGACGTTCCGGTTTCGAATGATGGACGATGCGCAAGTGTATGACGCAGCTCAGCGTGAGCTAAAAGGGTTCGATGCGATCCAACCAGGTCAAGCGTGTCACTTGATCATTCAGATGGTAGGTGTTTGGTTTACACCCAGTCGATGGGGTGTCACTTGGAAGATCGTGCAGGTCAAACTGAAACGACAGAGAATGATTGAGAAACATAGAGACTGTATGTTTTCGGACGACGAACACGACGACGAACATGACGAAGATCTCAACGTTTTGAAAGTACCGCCGATAGTTTGAATAAAAATCTCAGTGTAATCATATACATGTCGACTTCGTCTAGCAAAAATCAACAAATGTACGTGATTGCGTTGCTCGCCATCGTAGCTTTGATTATCGGATTGATGATTCACACGGGTATCCTTAGCATGTCATGCATGGGCGGTAAGGAAAAGTTCGAGCCCCTGAGGCCCAATTCGACTCCTAACTCAACCGTTTCCTCGAACGACCACATCAAGGTCATGAACATCCTAGACCGCCCAAATCCCGCGCCCGTGAAATATGGTTCCGAAGCCGCTGATGACCTGCTTCGGAAAACGAACGACCTGCTTCCCGTCACAGGCGCAGATGAATCGGCATTCGAATTTGCACCACAGGAGTTGAAAGATATCAACTTTTTAGACACAGTCGATCGTATAGGCTTGGATACGATTTCGAACACGCTAAAAAACGCCAACTACAGTATTCGCCCAGATCCGATGATTCCCAAAACACAGGTGAGTCCGTGGATGAACAGCGAAATCGACGCCGATCCCCTCCGGAATAACAAAGCTCTAATGTAAAATATTTAAGAACAAAATAGTTTCTAAATCGCAATGTCGGAGACGTCCGAATACAATTTCAAAGACGCAGTGCTTGAGTGGATGCGGGTGAATGAAGAAATTGCGGTGATGCAAAAAGAGGTTAGACTCAAAAGGAATCGGATCAATCATCTGGGTAATTTTATCATGCAAACCATGAAAGATATGGACAAAGAACTGTGTAATGTGGGCGAGAGGTCACTCCAACTGAAACAACGAAAATCCACGACGTCCCTTAAGAAAGACGACGTGGTTCGGATGTTAAGAAAACTGACGTCGGACGACACCGCCGCTCGAGAAGCCGAGGCGCTCTTCAATAGTCGAACAAGTAAGTTTAAAGATTACATTCGATTAGTTGGCTAGTTGAGCATGATCTACGTCCTAAGCGGTGGAGGAGTCGACTGTGTCGCCCTACTCGGTGCAATGCAGTATTTGAAATACGAGCCAACGCACTATATTGCGTGTTCCGGAGGATCCGTGATAAGCGCCTTGCTAATATCGGGATATACAATCGACGATATACTTGGAATTCTTTCCACGGATATCTTCGTAAAGTCCATTGATATCAAAAAAATTGATATACACAACGCCTTGAAATATTTCGGATTATGGAACACGTCGGAAATGTTTGATAAACTTGCAATGTTGCTCGAGAAAAAAATCGGTACGTCCATGACTCTGAGCCAGTTCTACAAACACACTGCCATAGATTTGACAATCGTCGGATCGAACGTGTCCACAAAAAAAGCGGTGTACTTCAACCATCGTACACACGGTAATATGCCATTGATGACGAGCCTGCGGATTTCGTGCAACATCCCGCTTCTATTCCAAGCGGTCCAGTTTGAGAACGAATATTATGTAGATGGTGGTCTGTATGACATTTTCCCATATGAACACGCAAAGACGCTCTCTGCATCCGACGAAGACGTCATAGGAATCTGTGTTCAAAGCTTCAAAACACCAGCTCCTATTGAAAATATACGCGATTTTCTGTACAATTTCTCGTTATCGATAATTGAAACATTGATCAACAATACTCACTATCGTAACGACACGAACGTTTACACAATCGACACCTCAGGTATCGGTGTGGATATCGTATCATTTTTGGACACAAAGATTGAGAAACGCAAATTGGTCTTACAACATTTGCTACAAGAAGGTTCACATCAGTGCGAACGAACGCACTTAAAAAGGTCCCTCTCTGATGATTGATGGATGCATTGAGCCCCGACCTTGTGGTTTTTATTGCTAACAAACTAGACATTACCAGCGCCGTGCGGTTCACGACGACGAACAAATACACCCTCGACGTCCTGAATGACACATATGTGAACGTCAAAACCCTGTTACGATACATCGAGCCACCGAAACATGCGTTGTCCGACGCATCGCCTCATGAAACGTTCCACTATGCACTTTCTTTGCGTACGACTTCGCAAATGGAGCACTGGGCCCGACGAGCTCTACTATCCTCGAGCGTGCCCTTCTATAACGCGGTTCGGTGGTCGATCGCACGCGAGCTCAAACTGCAACGTGTCGAACCGGAAGCGACGTCGTTTCACCTCACTGCTGAGCAAAAGCGACTGTGTCGACATCTACCAAATACGATTACCACCGTCGCCGTGCAGGCCTTCGCCGGTACCGGGAAGACGTCGATGATGATTGAATATGCGAGACGGAATCCTGACACATCCATTCTTTATATTGCTTACAATCAGGCGCTGGCGAAAGAGTCCTCCAAGCGTTTTGAAGGACTACCGCACGTCCGCGTCAGTACGATGCATGCCTTTGCATTGAACCATTTTCAAAAGGACAGTTTCGCATTGGGTGAGCTCGACGTTGCCGCCGTTCAATCCACGATTCCTGAAACCACGGTGGATGTGGCTTTCGAAATTATGCAAGCATTTGCGCGATATTGCGCGTTGCACGAAAGTGAACGCACCGACCCACGAGTCGATGTGATTTGGACTGCTATGTTTGACACCAAGACGCTTCCAGTATCCCATGACGCATATCTCAAAGCGTACCAGCTATTGAACATACGAACGGTCGACTTTGGTGCCATTCTCGTCGATGAGGTACAAGATTTTACCAACTGCATGCTCGACATCTTGTGTAACTTTGGAAAGTGTACTAAATGTTTCGTGGGTGATATTCATCAAAAGATTTATGGTTTCAAAAATGTTCAAGAACCCTATCGATACCTGATGGAGCACGAGAATACCAAAAATCTAAAAAAATACAGTTTGACGCGCACTTTTCGGTTCGGACACGACCTTGCGATGACTGTGAACAACTTTTTGAATTACAAATTTCGAGCTCCCGGTTTCAGGTCATATAGCCCTCGGAATACGACTCTTCTATCATTTACGTCGTACGATGCCGTACCGGACAACAGCGTTGTGATTGCACGATACAATGTAACCATTTTTGAAGTCATGTTTCATCTATCCAACGATAGAAAACAATTTCACGTCAAAGGTGATCCACTGGATCTGCATGCGGAGATTGAGCACCTCGGTCAGCTTGAGAACTTCGAAAGCTCATCCAAGTTTTCGACCGTCGATGATTTTATCGAACACGTCTATGCGATTCGAGACGCTAAGTGGATGTTGCGTGTGGCGCTATTCTCCAAATACGGTACTGATATTATCAACCTTCTCAAGATCGCGACGCATTATATTACCGAGGACGATGGCATTGGAATCGTCACAGCTCACAAGTCCAAAGGATTGGAGTTTGAGAATGTCGTTATAGCCGAGGACTTTGGAATCAACAGCCCTGACGAGTGCAATGTGTTGTATGTTGCAATTACACGAGCGAAAGGATCCATCACTCTACCTCGCGTGTTTTTGAATTACATGTTTCAAAAACACCCAAAGCTACATTTTCCGCAAGAAATCAAATTGAGTGTGTGTTCAACCTGCAAACGCCGAAACAGATTTCACTCGACGTATGTCGAAGACGACCCAGAAGTGATTCTCAACAACACATGTGAATTGTACAGGCTTCAGACTATTTGTGATCGGTGCAAATAAAAATGTTGATTGAAATTATTATGAACAACCTCATACTTGGAGTTCATGTGATTAAGTTGATCTTGCAGATCTTTTTCTTGAATTTGATGCGACAGGCTAAAGAATGCTCGTGCAAAACGCCGATACCAGATGGTGTCCTTTTTAACGGGCACCTTGTCAGTATCGCGCTGCCCCTGTTGATCCGCATGCGCCCGGAGTTGGGGATTCCTTCGTGCGTATTCCATATCGCTCTTGTCATTATGTCAGCCATATACTGCATAAGCCTCTGGTTCGGGAAATGCAAATCCGAATGCGAGAAACTTAACAAGATGAACCTACAGGTATTTTGTTACTTTTATGGTATCAACGCGGTTATCGCCAGTTTGATGGTAGTGGGTATTGTTACATACACCATGACATCCAGTAATCAAATCACGGTTTAAAAATAGATAGTCTTGTTACTTTAAAATAGCTCGAATACGAAGCTTCTTGGACGTCGAATGATTTCAACATTTGATTGCATCGAAGGACGTCTGACCCCGTAAAATTGCTGTTGTGCGTCTGCTGGAGATATCGCTTGATGTTAGCTAATTCATAACCCAAAAGGTGTCCGATGAAATATACGACCTCTGATTCGGTTGACGTACCGTTCGGATATGAAATACCATGGAGTATCAATAACAGCTTCAACGCATTCGAACGTTGATTTGGTTTGAACGCAACACTTTTCATATAGTTTTTTCTTCCCGACTTTTCTTGAACCGACATAATCTGAACACCCGCTTTTGTTGCGTAGGTGATGATTTCGCGAATTTTGATCAAATTCTTTCCTTGGTTGTGTCGTACCAACCGTTTACCGTATTTGGACTGATCGAACGCCGCCAATGGCTTTTGATCCACTGCGACGCACATCACGTCATGATAATCACCCACCGTGGGGTCCATGTCGGGTGGGTACCCTCCTAACTTACTAGGTAGCGTACCGCGTCTACACGATGGCGCTGGTGGAACTATAGTTTCGGGATTCGGGGACTGCTTGACGGGCGAAGCCTTGACAATGTTCTCGACGGTCGATGACCGTCTGGTGATGGTTTTAACCAATCCCAAATACGGCATCAGCGTCTGTAATGCGTAACGCAGGGGTCGGTCGTCGTCATTAAGACTTTGACACTTGTGTTTGGAGCTTGACGTGGTGTTCATCACGGAGGACGGTTTGACCGACACAGAGGACGGTTTGACCGACACAGAGGACGGTTTGACCGACACAGAGGACGGTTTGACCGACATGGAGGACGGTTTGACCGAGTTTGTCGAGTCTTTCGAAGGTTTGAAGTTGCGCTTGTGTTTTAGAACAGACACTTTTTGTTTATTGCAGCGACGCGTTGTTGGATTCAAAACGCATCCGGCTTCACATTTTCCATCCACCTTCTTGCATGGCATTTTTACTATACATATTAAAATAAATTAAAATCTATAAAGTAGTCGTTTTCTTAGCTATTCGTGAAAAATAACTTGATATCTGAAGATTCCCTGCGCTCCCCTGTTTCATGAAACTGCATATCTGTCGACATTATACAGTTATGAATCAGCAAATTGTCACGAAGGTCATACTTCCAAATTGAAGTACCATATGTATTGAAGATATCAACAGCGTTCGTGACGTGTCTTGTTTCATTGAAAGATGTCAATGATAAAATAAATTTTTTTTCGAAGTCGATATTCTCAATGTTATCGAATCCTTTCAAGTTCGCACTATTTTGTGTTTCGTTATTTTGACCATGATGATCCATGTCATGACACAATGCAATAACGACCATCTGAATCACAAACTTTGCCAGCTTAAAGTACTCTGTCTGAAAATAATCAGGCCCGCAACTCTGAATAAAATGGTTCATAAACCATAGCATCATGAATGTGACATGAACCGCGTGTCTAAAATTGTGGAATGGTAAAAGTAAAGTGGTTGAGGATGGCGTCACCTATCTGACACCAGCGTATTTTTCATATTGGCTTTCGTACAAAACTGGTAGCAAAGAATATCTGATTCCTTATTGGTTTCCTGATGATAAAAACAAATCTACTGCTAATAAATCTGATGAAAACAAACCTCACTATATGCGTTTGGCTTCATCAGTAGTTACTCTCACATCTGATGAAACACACCGAAATCTCTTCTGCTTTGAAATTGAGCACATTTAAACAAATGGTGAATCTGAAACCTGTGTGTATATTCTCAAAAATTCTAAAAAAAAACTCGGATTAATCATACCAAACTACCACATACCGTCTCCCGGTTGCATCCATTTTGCACGTGCTCAACTACAGAGAGGTCCGAAGGCTCGTCGTAATACAAGAACCGAGTATGAATATTTTTCCCGTTGAGTGAGGTGGAAAAAATACTTTTGAAGAATGTATTGGAGTATGTAGGGTTGGTACAAATGTACGAGGTTGGTGCACGGCAACAAGGTTCTGAAGCGTAGAAGTCGCTGTCGGAGTCGTCACCGTCGCTTGATTCATCTTCGATGGTTGGCTCGTAGTCCGAATCGTCGCTGTCGGAGTCGTCACCGTCGCTTGATTCATCTTCGATGGTTGGCTCGTAGTCCGAATCGTCGCTGTCGGAGTCGTCGCTGGCGTCACTGGCTTCATCTTCGGTTGTTGGGTTGTAGTCCGACTCGTCGCTGTCGGAGTCGTCGCTGGCGTCACTGGCTTCATCTTCGATGGTTGGCTCGTAGTCCGAATCGTCGCTGTCAGAGTCGGCACTGGCGCTGGATTCACCCTCGGTCGTTGGCTCGTAGTCCGAATCGTCGCTGTCATGCGTAAAGCGAACGTGTCGATTTTGCCCATTCTGAATCTCAATACTGAGTTGTGGCTCCTGAATGAGCGCGTCAATCCACGAAGTAGTGTATGTCATACTCCCTCCCATTGCTCCCTTTAACTTGAATGTCATCGATTCTTTAAGTGAACAATTTCGTCATTCATCGCACTCCATTCTCGCCGGAGTCGACGTTGACAAACCGCATACGACGGACATTCGTTGCACAAACGCCACGCGTGTTGGATCCTGATCGCCGCCGACCCATACTGAACGTAAGCGGTACGCGCCTCTTGAAAGGAGGTCGGGTAGAAACGCGGCACCCGATCGACTGTCGTCTCGCAAACAAACCGCAAATTGTTCAACATACCCTCCAACAGCTCGTTCGACGGGACAGGGACTGTCGTTGAAAACATCATGGTATGCATCACCTCAAACATTAGTTGGAGCTGACTGACGACCATCGAGAACAAGAGCTCTTTCAATCGGTCTATTGACGGGTCGTGGATTGTAAACGAACCGTCAATCACGACCCACACGACATCCACGACGTTGATTGACAGTCGTTCCCCAACAATCCACTCAGCCCACGACGTTTTGAACACATCGTGTGTAAAGTAACGAAACAACGACGACTTAACGCGACGCAAGTCGATCAAAAGCGTGTCGCTCATTTCATTAACATCGACACACGATGTTAAATTAGAATAATTTAGAATAATTTATAATGTATTGTAAAGACAAAAGATGTACGAACGCAAACGTCGAGAAAAAATGTACAAACGGCGAGAATATGCATCGGGTAAATCAGCGAGTAATTTTTTTAGTAATCTAATGGGACTTGCCAAGAAAGGTGTCAGAGCTACTTCACACTTTATCAAGGCTGGCTCGAGAGTCGGTGGACAGGCGTTAGGTAAAGCTAGCAGAGCACTTGGTAGGGGAGGGAGAAGTGTAGCGAAACGAGGCAAGAATATTCCGGGAATGATTGCAAGAAACCCAAAGCTAGTACTGCTGGCCGCGGCAAGTGGGACCGCTGCTTATGCTGCATACGATCATAAAAAAGAACTGGATGAGGAGGAGGAAGATTGTATGAAAGTATGTTATCCAGAAGATTGGCTGAAATACACAAGCGGGGAAATAACCAGGGATCAACTGACTTATAAGGATGAAACAGTAGAGGGTCAAGCATATCTAGATGAATACAAAGATGAAGAAGAATTTGACGCAGGCGTTTTTTGCACAAAAGAAAATCACCGTGCAGCAGGAATAATTGAAATTGGCGACCGCGATCACTGCGACAAATACTGCAACAAAATTTGCGCCAACAAACCATGGTGGGAAGATCCTTTGGGTGCAGGAAACGAAGCAGCAGAAACAATGGCTGAAGAATTTTTGGAGAAATTGATGAAAATGTTGCGAGAGCTTCCAATTATCGGTCCATTCATCGAATCATTCGAAGAGTTCATTCCGTACATTGTCGGATTCATTTTTCTCTTCATCGTCTTTAAAATATTTACAACGTTAAAAGCAGTTGGTGTGTTTAAGATGTTCAAGAAAAAAAGAGTAGATTAATACCAGGAAAGGGATTCGAACCCTTGTAGTCAAACGACTAGTGGCACTTGAGGCCACCCCCTTGGACCGCTCGGGCATCCTAGCGAAGATTGCGCCATGTCGGGCTTGAACCGACGACTTTTGCATAGCTTTGTACGATTGTGACGACAAAGTCACTCAATATACCGATGGTATAAGTACAACGCTCTAACCAACTGAGCTAATGGCGCAAATGAACACTCGGAGTCCGCGTGTTCGTTAAACACGAGATTGACGTAACACACTCGTCAACCCTCCTGCGGAAACACTTCGCCGATAAACGCGTCGCAGTGGGAACAAAACCCAGGAAACATTTCCCTCATTTCAATCATCTTGAGACGAATCGATCGTTTGAACGCCGGAGATGTGTCGACCACTGTCCAGTTCTTTCGCAAAAATACACATAGCTCAGCGCACCTATCTGTGAAATACGTCTCACGCTCACTCAAAAGAGCATCGTACGTTGTCAAATCCGTCACATGGTTCAACGTCTCCGAAAATTCTTCATCGGCGTTGTCCCACTTGACGAAAAAAACCCGCATGTCCAACACAAATCGCGCGCCTTCGACCAACTCTTGAATGGCCTCTTGGAACCGTGCATCTTTCGACACACACGCAAATTGAATTATGTCATGATGATCTAACAAGGTCGCAATATGAAAGGCGATCAGCGGTTGTTCCAGAACACTTTGAACGAAAACCGCCATCGTCGTGTTGTTACAATGAGTCAAGTCGTACTTTAAGTGAAATTGGTTTGATATCAGCAGGGTTTGAACCTGCGCAGTCGTACGACTAGTGGTGCTTAAGACCACCCCCTTGGACCACTCGGGCATGATATCGAGAACCTCGCGTGGGGATCGAACCCACAACCTTTCGGTTAGAAGCCGAACACTCTATCCAATTGAGCTAGCGAGGCTACTGGGTGTGGAAGTACTCACTCCCAATACTACTCACATGCATTATCCTTAAATAGTATTAAATTCGGTTTTACATATTGACATATTGGTCGATGTATTCTTTTTCAAAAACTCAATTATGTCGTCGAATGTCTCCTTGAACACCCTGTTGTCGCGTTTTTTTGGAACAAGAGTCACGATCCTTCGACGACTAGATTCTTGAAACTTTTCCGACGGTGGATAGTCGTCCGACAGCGTGAGCAGATAGAAACCCTTGGGTGGGCATGTCAACGACCAGTCGTCTTGTTTCCAACGTTCGCGACAGGAGGTTTTGCAGCTGAGGACAAAGTACTGACGAATGTCCGTTTTCAGGCGGACGTCACCCACGACAAAATCCAGACGATGATGACACTTGGCGATGCGATTGTGTTTTTCGTATCCCACGACGATTCCGCGCTCGTCGATGTCGACTTGACGCTGAAACACCAGATTGTTTTCGTTCAAAATATCCGCAACGAGTTGTTCGAACAGTCGTCCATTGCGATCTCGTGAATATTGCTGACGGCTGTTCAGTCTGGCGAACAGATCCATCTGATCTGCTTCGTTGGGGACTTCCAACTTCATGTACTCGCTGAGAATGGCTTGCTTGTCCTGAAAACAGGCGTTCACCCGATGACTGACGAACAGGCGAATCCGCGAGTTCATCGGCAACCGACGTATACCTGTATTGTTCATCGAAGGCCTTTAAGTGTTAAAAAATTATAAAAGAAATTGATTAGATCGACTTTTTTTTTACAGACCGTCTTCGTCCGTGTAATCGAACTCAAGTACGCGGCACGTTTTCGCACAGAATGAGCTGCTTGTAAATCGTGTGGCACGAGTGACAATCATGTAGAGCGCGATGCATGATCTCTGGCGTTTCGTGGGTAATCTTGCGGTACACCTCTACCAACTTGGGCCATTTGGAGCTGCCCATGAATGCCGCCACCCGCTCGTTCTTCATGGTGCACACCACGTCGACTCGTGTCAAGAACTGCGTCAACTCGGGTAGGTTGTAGAAGATGCTCTCGGAAATCAAAAACCCAATGTCGAATTCCACGTTGTGTCCGACAATCGTACGAATGTCGTTCTTGACCAGAAACGCGTAAAGGTCGACGAGAACATCGCGCGCCGCCAATCCGGTGTCGTCGATCATGTTCATTGTAATTCCATGAAAACGTGTCGTAAACGTCAAGTCGATCGAAATTGGATCGGTGTTGCGCAACAGGGCCGCGTATTCGGTGTCTGTCGACGGATGCAAATACGCCAATTCGATCACATGAAGGCCACTGTACGCGGAGATGTGATTGGGCACATCTCGAAGCGCGCTGATTCGCTTCGTAGGGATACCGTTGGTTTCCACGTCAAGCACGATGTAGTTGGTCATTGTGCCTATTGGTTTATCACTCGTCGTCCTTTAAGTGGAATTTGTATTTTAATATCGTTAACTTGTAAGATGCGATTCTTTGGGCTCTTCGCAAGGAATGATAAACGGTTGAGACTCAACGACGGCTCATGGAAATTGAATTCCCGACTGATGAACACGGCTGGAAAGCGAGACGCGTGGTTGCGCACGCTCGACCGATACGAATACCGAGTCGGCAGTCGCATCGGCGACAACAGCGTGTTTGGCACCGTTCACAGCTTCGAGCCCACACGCAAGGTCGACGCGACGAGTCGGTTGAGTTTGTACGTACTGAAGCGTGTCGCAATCACCAAAAACAACAAACACATGATGGATCGGATTATCTACGAAGCCGTATTCGGTGAAACGTTCGTTGATGCACCGATCCCGGTGGTCGTCGCACATCGGTTCGACAAAAATACGGGTGTTTACGAAATTCTCATGCAAAACATCCTGAAAACGACCGCGGAGAGAGACCGATGCGCGTCGTCGTCGCTCGACGCGTACTATCGGAAGCACCCCGACCAGGATAAACGAACGCTGCGAAAAGTGCACGACACGATTGTAGAGTTTTACAAAAGGACCAAACATTTCCACGGTGACTTGCACCTGGCGAACTTGATGGTGACGTACGACAAGCGAGCGCCACATGCGCTCTCCAAAGTGTTCGTCATCGACTTTGGATCGTCAATGCCGTTTCTGCGAACGGATTGGCCTCGGATCGATCGGATGAAACGGCTGCATCAGTTTGAGGGTGCAATCACCGACGCGTTTTCTAATCTGCACGAGCGTCAAAATTTTAATTCGAAGGAACACAGCACCGTGTTCGGGCCCCTCGTATGGTTGAAGCACGGCGGCGCGGTCTTGCATAATTTAAAACAAGTGCAACACGCGGAGTTTTGGGACAAGATTTTGACCCACTCTCGGAAAAACACGAAATTTAAAAATACGGCATAAGTTCGTATTATTTCAATAACCATGGCAGACAATGCATCGCGCGATGGAGATTTAAAGTTGGAAATTAAATATATAGTACTAACATGGATTCTGGTACTACACACATTTATTACAATGATTTATCAGAACTTGATAAAGTAATGTTTGATTATACCGCTGAACATATATGTCCAGATGGGTACGATCGTGTTCCAGAAATGGATGAATGGTATAAATCATCACTAGAACCCCTGGGTTCTGATAGAGTTTTCGAAACACCCCACCTCGATGGACCATTTGGATTACTTCCGTACACATTACTTCGTTGTGTTTATGTGATTCATGGGAATAGGAGTGTATGCACTGTGGTGAATGGAAGGGGTCGGGTATTAACAGATGGTGAACACCTCATGTTTGATTATAATCGTGATGTACACTACATTGACCGTCTAAAAGACGTTCATGACGAGATTGATAGAATTGTGTATAAGATTCATTATGTTAAAAAGCAGTTTGGGTATAAAATGTTCGCTCGTCTAAACATTTTATGGAATACATCTGCTCGAAAGGCTTTTAATAAATCTAGGGTCCCAAAGACATTATATGAAAAATGCGTATCGAAACTAATTAACAGTGGAACTCGTGTGTATTGTGCTTCATTTCCCTACATGCTCAACATTGGAAAAGCTCTAACACGAGTGGCTGGGATGTCATTTTCAGAGCCACGTGGCCTAGCAAAACCTAACCCAAAATCCTACGCCCTCATCTCGTACTCACAAACAAGCGACGAACTTCAAAATCGTCCTGGACCCGTAGTTGAGCTTGGTGACTCTGTGTGGTAAGACGACGGGTCTCACCATCACCAGTGTGTTGGGTTTGGGCTTGATGGACATGTGTTTGCCGCGATGAACAAATTCGAACCGGCAGTCCGACGTGTCGTCCATCGTCAACACGCACTCGTAATACTTGCTAGATTCCAACAGCGTGTCGCGATGCCAGTCAAACCCGTCCGATCCTTCGAAATACCTTCGGTATTCGGTATGAATGATCGGCGGTCGGGTGGTCCGAATACCAGCAAACAGCACGCGATCGACGTGCTTCGGCACGTGTTTCGACGTAAGACGGTTAGCGTTGCGTGCGTCCACGTACATGGGTAACGTCCTGCAAGTCAAGTTGAGTGCTTCGAACGTGGATGCGTCAAAGAAGTTTTCAATGACAAGTATCGGTGGGTACTCGTCTTTGGGTATTTTCAACTGCATGGGATCGCCCTTGTCTTCAATTGCATTTTTTTATTTCAACCTATAAATAGATTCCAACACGCGATTGATCTCACCCTGGTACGATTGATCCATCTCGACGTCGTCCAATGGATTGAGGACGATTCCTTGGGCTCGGGCCTCCTTCGAATCCTCGTCGACCGTCACGTCGTCAATCAGGTAAAACGACGAGTGGGTCTGTAGCACAAACCTCGAAATCTCTTCCTGATCGTAGTCAAACAGATCTTGAAGTTGAGTATCGACCATCGGAGCCGGACGTTCGGAGAGCACGTAGGTGATTCTCAACGTTTCGTCGCGGGGGTCGATTTTCGCAGATACGATCGGTTGCAGATGAAGCTGATGATCCAAAAAGACACTCGCCGTACCGAGTTCCGTGAACGAAAACACCAACGGCGCGTTGTCTCGTTTCTGCATATACGACGGGATCGAGGGATTGACATCGAGTCGCTTTTGATACTTGTTGGTGGACAACACGGAGATTCGCCCCGAGCGAGGCACGCGCGCGTTGGACAATACGAACATCGCGTCCCCCATTTTAGTATAGTTTGCATTTAAAATAAAATACTTAAGTGCGGTCGAACGATTTTAACTAAACTTAACTACAGTCGTTCGGTGTAACATTGGACTTAACTGTAGTCCATCTATTTCACACTATACGAAGATGGAAACATGTTCGATATGCTTGGAGGACGTGTCCGAGACCGAACGCCATCTCACCCCATGCAGTCACACATTTCATCTCGCCTGTATGAATGCATGGCTCAGGTTCAAACACACCTGCCCGACATGCAGGTCACAACTTGATGCATCGAATGTCGTGATCGACTCTCAAGACGTCGATCACGACGACGACGATTTGGTTCAATACTATTTCGAATCCGTGGAAGAAATCGACGACGAAAATGACGTCACAGATTCCGACGAATCGCAAGACGAACCGTGGTGTTACGAAGAGTATTGATCACTCACAAATTAAAAAAACCCGACATGCGAGCACCCATCTTGCTCTCCATGTTCCAGTGCATGACGACGGTCGCGTCGTCGACGTCGATTCGACACGTACGTCAGCGACTGCTTCGCAACAACGCCGTCAAGGCGCTCACTGCCCGACCACCTGGATCTCTCGGAAAGACGATTGCGGCCGAAGACGTGGACTCCATGCAAATCGGTAGTCTACATTTGAAGATGGTCCTGCACGGAACCAACGTGTCCGTCATCGTATTCGCGAACATGAAGGTGAAAATCAGCGGGGGGTTGCAGAAAATGGAGCTGTTCGACTCCACGGATGAGTTTTGGGCGTTCGTGAGCCACTCGCTGGTCACCCCTTGCCTCGGGCAGCTGTTTCCATCCGAGACGGAGTTCGTCATCACGTCCGGCATGGTGAATGCAAACTGTCGACTCGGCGAGCGACTTTCGTTCGACGTGTATCTTAAAAAGCTGGACAAGCTTCGCGAGGCGATGAACGACCGGACCGTCATTTTTCCAAAGTGCTTCTCCGACGATCGACGAGGGCGTCTCTGTTCGGTTCGCATCAAGCGCGCGGACATGTTGGGCACTTTGATTGTCGATCATCATCTCACACTACAGGCGTTCGCGTACCGTGATATGAGCGCGTTGCAAAAGGACATCAGCGAAGTACGGGCGCTGTTAGTTCAACAGACCCTCTGAGATGAGTTGACGCACGACCGCATCGACACCAGCTTTTGTGCGCGTCAGTCGTTGCTGCTGAGAAACAGGGTTGGTCTCTACCGTGGCGGTATCCGTAGAAGACGTAGAAGCCATTGTTTTCGTCATTATTTGTTTACGTTGTCTTAAAGTGAGATAAACATCACGGGACAAGATCCCTGAAGTAGAAATGCGTCCTGTCCACATTCGTGAGACCCATAAAGAAAAACCGACCGCGTTTTCCGACACTAAAACCGCCCGTGTTAGTTTTGATCCGAACCGTGTACGAATTGTCATTCACGACAAAGCCCCCTTGAGAAATTTTCAAGCACAGCGGGTCGGTCGCGTCGATGTACCGGACGAACCGACCAGTCCATAGTTTGAATTGAGAAGGCACGTAAACCATGTCGTCGAGTTTTTCGGTTGCCTCGTCGATGACGTTTGTGTTGTGCTCATTGCGATACTTGGTAATAAGCGACTTCAAGACGATCGCCGCGTCGTGGTGTTTCAGTGTGTCATAGGTGAGCGTGGTTTCGAGTCGGATCGATTTAATTGACTTCTTCATACAATTCGTGAATAAATTTGACAAACGGGCTGCGTTTGATATCGTCTGAGGTGAGTTGAACCCAATCGAAGTGTTCGTCGTCTATAGTGGCGGCAAGCAAATTCCTTAAGTGATCAAGTCCATTTGCAGCTTCAAGGTCGCTTTGACTACTGTCGCCGTTGATAATCAGTTTCGTGTTGAACCCAACCCGAGTCAACAGGGTCTTCATCTGCTCGGGGGTGGCGTTCTGCATTTCGTCGGCCAAAATGACGGAATTGTTCCACGTGTGGCCACGCATAAACGTCAGGGGTATGAATTGAAAGCTTCGGTTCGCTGTGTACGCGTGGATAACGTCGGTCCAGGGGGCGCTCTTGTCCTCGACGTTACCTGGGAGGTAGCCAATCTGTTCCTGCATTACGCCTATCAGCGGTCGCGTCACGACGAGATGTTCGTACTTGTTGTCGGGTTCGTCGAGCAATCGCATGGTGGACTCGAGCGTGATCATCGTCTTACCCGAGCCCGCAGGTCCCTCCACGACCGTCAATGTTTTCGGCCCAAACACCGACCGCTTGATTTGTTTTTGGTTTTTCGTCAAAAAAAAAGATTGTGAGATTCCAGTGCGACAGGTGACGATCTTCATTGTCATCAATTAAGGTTTCTAGTTTTAAATCAGTTTACGTGAATGTCCACCGTTGCAATTTACGATGACCTCAAAGATACCGCGTCGTCCCATGCTCGAAAGCCAAGGAACTATCGACAAAGATTGGATGACAATGCTTCAAGTGTTAAAGCAACCCCAGCACGTATTGGATGTGCCGTTTCAACAGACTCTGATGCGCGCAGCATCAACGACAGTAACACTAGTATACTCTCAAACGATGTGTTATATCAACAGACGGTATAATTATTGGGTGATTCGATGTGTATCTTTGGACACGAACGTCACACGTACCGTGGACGCGTACGCCTACTGCGACAAGGTTGACGTGTTTGGGATGTGTATCGCGAATGGCCTATTGATTTTGAGTCGCGACGAGTATTTTCTCTTGGCGTTCGACTTCCCTTGTAAAACCACCGCGAACGACCTTCAGGTCGATTTTCTGTTCGCACCACAAACCAATCGACACATCGTGTTGATGCACACCCCCAACGAGAGCGCGGTGTATGTGTACATTAGTCATACGCAAGAAATGCTCCGCTATTCGACGTTCCCGCAGACACCCATCGAGCTGTTCACGTGCTATTGGTTGTGTGACGAGACCGGGTCGTTTTTATCGAGCGACGCCTGCACGCTGTTTTCGACATTCGAAGACTATGACTTGCCGTGTACGGAAACGATATTGAAGATCGACTACCTCTACAACATCGGACGATGGCTTATTCAGATGCACGACACGTGTTTCGTGCTTGATCGAGCAGGGATGCGCTTCTTACTCGCCGAAAAGAACAAATTGCAATTGATTGCAGAAATCGACGGTGGGAGACTGAACTGCATGTACGCGAGCACCACAGCGTCAGAAGTTCGTGTCACGACTGATCATACCATCCTGTTGTACATGTACAAACAACGGATCTGCGCCGCGCGCACCGTGTACCCATTTCGCATTTATCCCAGTACCAAGCTTCAGATCCCACGCGATATGTGGGATCCCGTTTTGAGGATTCGATACCTAGAAGCCGATCGATTGTTGCAAGTGTTTTGCTTGCGACATATTTACACATTCAGTATGTCCGACAAATCCTTCACAGACTCGACAAGCATCGCCACCACCTTGGAGTAATCGACCGCCAGCTTTCCGTCATTCTGTTGATGCACCAGGCTCGGAAAGTGAACCTGCACCTCCTGTGCGATGAATCCGTATTGAGGATCCGTGGACGGATGGGCGATCCAATCGAAGGTCACGCCACGAAGGTTTTGGATCAGGTTGAGGGAATTCACAATCGGATTGACGTTCTTTTTCAGTCGCGAGTCGGACGGTTGATAAAATTCTTTCGCGTACGCCAAACCCGTCCCATCGACACTGAACACCGTTTCCGTGCCATTGTGAACGGAAAAGGTTTGATTCGACGTGTTTCCGGGCAGACGAACGACAAACTCGTCCGAGGTTGCGTGAATGGACGACGTGCTCAACGAGTCGATCGAGATCGACCCGCCTTGAATAGAGACGTTATCTTGGTCTTGGTATGCCATTGATTTCAGATCGTTCGACAAACTGGCGAACGCTACCGGTGATGTGCCCATCGAAAAGAAGCCCGTCCCGTCGTTGGGTTCGACACAGACAAACGAGCGAGTGTCGTTAACCTCCCCTTGATATTCGTACAGCCTGTCGGACTGGACAAACACCACCGCGCCTTGGAGCTCGTTCCGCGTGTTTGTTTTGCTCGAGCAAATTGAGAACGAACCCTGGGTGTTCGTCGTCACGCTTTCGACGTCGTAAATCCCGTTATGCTTCAGTTCTGCGCAGTCTTTGAGTAGCAGCACCATGCCCGCGCGGATGGCCGCTCCGTCCAACGTGTTCGCACCTCCGTTCGTAAACACGGTGACGGTAGCCGTGTCCGCCATAGGAGCAACCGAGACGACGTCGTCGCTCGTGGACGCGAGCTGTGCAACAAACGACTGCACAGACGGATTACTAATCCCGACCAGATTTTTCGTGACTTGAGTCGGGCACGTATGTTGACCGACGGTGTGGCTGTGCGTGTCCACTGAGGTGTATGTCGTCCCGGTCATGAGTCCAGCGTTTTGCGCATGCGTGTACAAGTCTTTGACCGCTTCGACGAGGATCGAAACCACCTTGGGGTAGTCCACCGCGAGTCTGTTGTTCAGTGTGGTGGTCACCAGTGAAGGAAAATGTTCCTGAACGTCTTGGGCGATGAATCCATAACTGGGTCCATTGGCGTTTTTACGCTCGTCGATCCACTCGAACGTTTTCCCCTCCAACTTTCTCACCCACGAGATGGGATCTATTATCGTGGCGACATTGGATTTCAGGGTCGCGTCTGACAGTGTGTGAAACGCGCGACAAACCGCCGTGCCTTCTCCATCCACTTGAAACACCAAGTCGTCTACCTCGCTTTCGAGGTTCCGAGCAGAGATTTGGAACTTTGACGCCGTCGTGGTGTCAGGAAGTCGAATGACAAACGAATTGCCGTCTTTCAAGGTGACAGAATTTGCAACCAAGCGATCCACTTCGATGACGCCACCCGATATGGAAACATTGGACGCGTTTTGGTAGCCCATCGTGCCATAGTTGGTGTACGTGAGTTGAATGAATTCAGTGTTGGGAACACCAACCACGAAATTGCTACCATTCATCGTCAGTCCGTTCGGTTCCGCGATCGTCATCACGCTGATCACCTGGTTCGTAACCAGCGTGGTCGCCTGTGCACACGTGACCACGTTCGCGGTGTCGATGGAGGCGACTGTGTACACGCCGTTCAGGGTTCCCATGTTTCGAATCAAGAGGGTTTGCCCCGCTGCCAGCGCCTGACCGTCGACCGTGCAAAATGGATGATTAAACTTGAACGTCCCCGCGTCATACACGAAAGTGTCGTCGTCGGCGTTGGTCAGATCGACTCGAATGATCGCCTGGTTCAGGTTGTACTGAAATAGGTTTACGATCGGTACCCCACAATCGTCGTCGCAGTTGCTGATGTGTTGTTCGTAGGTGGACAGCGAAACGAAGTGATCCGAGAGGAGTTCGACGTTGGCGCTGGTGGCGATGAGATTTTCCAAATCCAATTGTACGTTCGCGAGGTTACCCTCAAGGGAAGACGAAGTGTCGTTGATCAGCGTTGTCAGTGATTCATGTTGAGTCGTCACGTTCGCGTTCGTCAAACCGAGCTCGGCTTGCAACGTCGTCAGTTGGGTCGACAAGTTACCGTCCCGGTCGTGAAGCTCAACGATGTTCGACCATACGGCATTCGTGACGTTGCTCGTTAGCATAGTGACGCTTGATTCCGTAAGCGCATGTACGTTGGATAGTGTCGCGAGATTCGACTCCAAACGAACAACGTCGGTCTGCGTGTTGATCGTCTGCTGACTCAATGTACCGACTTGCGATTCCAACGCATTGAAGTCGCTCGTCAAACTGGAAAAGGTGCTGTTAATCAAGCCTTGAACGTCCGATGTCGTCAGTGCCTCGCTGTTCACCCACTGCTGCCAGGTGTTTCGCGTGAGATAGTTGAGCAACAAGTACTCCTCCGTGATGTCGCCCGATCCTCCACCGCCTTCGAACGTCTGAAGCTGCTCGAGCACGTACACCTTAGTACGATTGAACGAGGCATCCACCTGCTCACCGATTTCGTCATCAACATATGTTTTAGTGACGTACTCGTTTTGAGACAACCATGCGGGAATCATGGCGTTTGTATTGACAAACAGCTCGTCTTTGGTGTAGTAGTTGGTTTGAAGATGAGGGTAAGCCACAAACTGCAGCGCAGCCAATTTGGAATCAACCTGACTGATGGTCACGTAACTCATTTGGGTCAATGCGCTCGTCAGTCCTGCGTTCAGTTCGTTGTTGTAGAGAAACGAGCTGACCTTGTTCAAGACCACGTTCGAAGCGTCCGCGTTGATGTACGAAGAAACGTGAGACGACACGTCGAGGGTGTCCAATCGAGTGTCGAGCACCGAAATCGTGTACGTGTTCAGTGCGCTGTTGATCGAATTGGTCATCGTATCCGCACTCACTTTGCTCCCAATCGCTGTCGCCACGTGCGCGCTCATCTCCGAAAACGTCACCAGATTCAAGAGCTCGAGTTCGGACGTGGTTAGGTACGCATCAAGGGACTCTGTCAGCTGCGCCTGTAGCGTGGTTGTGGTGTACGTGTTTAGCGCAGCGGTCAATTCGACCGTGGTCGTGTACCCAAGCGTCGGTAGCGTTGTCGATTGGAAAGCTTGAATTGAGCTCACGACGTCCGTATGGGTTTGATATTCGTTCGTAGATAGATACGACCCGAGGTCTGTTTCGTTAAGATAATGCATGGTTGACACTTCGCTCGGTAACCGGACAGTGGTGTACGTGTCCAGCGCAGTTTGCACGAGGGCGTCGATCGACGTCGTGTCCAAGAATCCAGATAGTTTGCTGTCGACCACACTCGAGGTGTCGTATGTAGCCAGTGCGACGTCGACCATGAGCGTCACGTCTGTGGAATTCACAAAGGTGGAGATTCGGGGGTCCAGCACGGTGGTCGTGTACGTATTCAGATGCGCGTCCAACGAAAGTTTGGACACATAGTCGAATAAACTCAGTGCGAGCTTGGCGTCGATCTCGCTACTGATGTTACTCTGAAGCGAATTGATATGGGGAAGTAGCGCGTACGTGGTGTACCCATCGGGTACGTCGTTGAGCGCCGCATAGATGAGCGTGTTTACCTCTGTGTCATTCACCCCACCGGATGAATTGCCCCCCATGTTGATCAGATTCGTCACTGTGTCCAACGTAACATAATTGTTGGATGTCGACACGAAGTTTTCGTTGACGTAAGTTCGGTCGTAGGTGGTGTTCCTCAGTTCGTCAATGGCGGCTAAGTTTAACATAATCTGGGTCGCTGTCGCTCCGTCGATGTTCGAGTTTAGCGTTCCAAGTAACGCAATCTGATCGGAAACGTACGTCGTTGTCGCGTACGTCGTCTCTAACGTAGCAGTCGTGGTGTAGTCGTTCGACAACGTGTTTGATAAATTGGCAACCCCTTGATCCACATACACCGTCGTCGCAAAGCCCGAGGAGTCCGTGTTTCCAGAGATGAAGTTTGCGATCAGCTCACCCACTCGCATTTCGTTCGGAATGGCGTTCGAAGTGTTGTAGACGTCCAAAAGGGTGTACAAATTGTTCAAGGTTACGAACGCCGTGAAGTCGTAGTTGTCGAACGCGGACGTAATCATTGTGTCGACGTCGACGGTGGTCTTTAGCTCGTAAGTATCGATGACCGTACTCACATTGGAATAGGTGACGAAATCGGTATGATTGAAAAGCCCACCGGTGACCGCGGTTTCGATCGAGGCGTTCGTGGTGTCGGTGGTGGACAGGTTGAGGAAGCTCGCTTGGGTTGCGAAGGTTTCGACCGACACGAGGTTTGTGTCGACGTACGTCTTGTCGTAAAAGCTTTCGAGCAGTTGCTCCTTCGACGGGCATTGGGTCGCGCTCAGTGACGCGAACAGTGACACGTCCCTCGAAAATAGCGCACTGGCGGACACGTTTCCGCTCGCGTTCGCATGGTCGACATTGATCGCCAGGTCGCTTGTCAATGACGAGAGGGTCGAACAGTAGGCGGTCGGTGTGACGATATACGACGACGACAAAGCGGTGATGTTTGGATCGGCGTCGCCGTTGTTGTCGTATGCTTCAATGAACAACCCCAACGTGTTCGTAGGGAATACTGTCGGAGAGAGTACAGTGTGAACCATTTTAGGGTTAACGGAGGAGACCCAGCCGCTGGTCCGAAACAACAGCGTGTCTTCTGTCAGTTGAACTTCGTCCGCCGTCAGTGTCGGGTCGTCCGTCATATTATCTTATACACCCAAGTTTTTCGAAAGCGTTTCAACCTTCGCATCCAATTCTTTCAACGCTTCGATTATGAACGGAATCAGTTCTGTGTACGCGATCGAGCGTATGTTCGTACCGTCCGTCTCCACAATGTCGGGAATGACGGTTTCCACTTCTTGAGCAATCAGCCCATACGACGTGTTTTTCGAGTCTTTGTAGTTGTACATTTTTCCAGTGAGTTGTTTCAGCGTGTCCATCGCATTCTGAATGGTATGTATGTTGGTCTTCAACGTCTCGTCGCTCCTTCCACGCACCTTATCGGCGATGATTTGACCGTCGACTTCCACCCTCACATCGTTGTATGTCAGATAGACCACTTTGAGTGCGTTGGTCCCTTCCGCCTCCATGCCGCTTGCATTCATGTAATCAAACGTGCGTTTGCCACTCAATCCATCGACGAATATCAAACTTCCCATTTTAAATACATAGACAATAAAATCAAGGGAATTCGTACGACGTGCGTGTCGTCGGATCTCCGATGTACGTCTCATAAATTGCCATCGCCTCCGTTCGGTTCATCATAGTTCCGTTGAGATTGGTAACGGTGGGGTGATATGTGGTGTTGTTCGAGGAGAGGAAGGACAAGGTCGTGAAGGAAACGTTCGACTGTCGTTCTTTATTCATGAGATTCAAGTCTATGACTTGAGATCCACCGCCAGACATCGTGACCACGATGGACGACACCTTGTGTTTGAATCTAAGCTCGTTCATGTCGGTGTTGGTCAATTCGAAGACCACCAGACCGAGATGAATCCGATGCACACCGGCTTGACGAACGATATCCGCGTCGCAGTACATATCGACGTCCAACTTGGCCAGTGAACGGTTGATGATCGTCCTGTTGGTACCGTTCAGTGAATTGAATGCAATGGCGTAGTTGTCCATCTGGACAGGTCTCACGTCGTCGGCCTCGACGGCGTATATGACGGACGCGGACGTTCCGAACAAAACGGTGTCCTTCACAGCCAGATTGATGTCGGTGGTATCGTCCGCAAATACCGGAATGTGGTCTGTGGCGATGGTCATCAGACCGACACAGAAAATTCCATCCACTGCAGTCGAAATGAGAAGACCAGTGGTGTCGAATACTTGCGACTCTTTGTACACGCGATCGAGAGAGTATGTATCGAGCGGATTTATCATAAACGTCCCAACGTCATGAACATTAAATTGAGATCCTTTGATCACGTTCGATTGGATCGAATACTCGGTATGCGCGTGAGAGACGTCGAACACGATCGTTTCGTTCGAACCGTTCTCGTAGGAGCTCGTTCGAGTTTGCAAGAGTTCCGGGCCAGCAAATAGTTCGTGCACGACCGTGTACACCGAGAGCGAAGGAATGGACACGAAATTCTCGACATCGTATTGGAATGAGATGTTACCGACGCTCACGTTCAGATTGGTGGACACCGACGACGTTTTCAATCGACCGAGCGAAACGTCCGGATGGTACAAGGTTGTTTTTCGTTCGAGCGCGTCGGTGATGTCGATTTGAAAAATGTCATAATTAAGGTCGAACGAACTGATGTTCAGTCCGAAACCTTCGTTCGACGCGGCGAACGCCCCCGATTCGAACGCAGCGGTCTCTCCCTCGACCACATTCACCACCAGCATCGTTGGTCCGTTGTGATGAAACAATCGACTTCCTATATCCGTCAGTTGGATCGTCGCGCGGTCGTTTTCGAAATTCGTCAATTGAGTTCCACGTGTAATCGTATCGGTTTCATAAGTGCCTTCGTAAAGTGGAGTACTCGTTTGAACAAACGTAACCGTATCGCCCTTCCTCAACTGAATCCGATACACTGAGTCGTCACCGACCTGCGTCATAGAGTGCGACACGGATGGTACAATCTGGTCGTAAAACGTGCTTGACCACGAAATCTCATATGTCGTTTGCACGACGCTGTCGGGGATGGTCGGGTATGGGAACGTCAGGGACGTATTTGCCAGCTCAAGATCCAGGTTGGTCAACGAACGAACAACCACTCGTTTCGGGATTGGTGCGTCGTCGACGAAATTCTCCACATGAAGGGTGGGTTGATTGACGTTGTTGACTCTCACAAAGACATCCACACTCGAAATACCCACCAGATCGACGACGGTGTCGTATATGTTGCTAGACGTCACCAGCGTCTGATCACCGACGGTGTAACGCACGTTTAACTGCGCGTACCCAGCCGGAAAATCGAACGGATCTGCTGAAACCACAATCGTCACAAGATCGTTCGAACGTGACAGCGTGTACTCGGACGGTGTCAGTGTACGCCTGGTGGTCGAGAAAGTGGCAAAGGAAACCGATGTGAGATCGAAGCTGGTGTCCGCGAGCGGTTCAAACTCTTGATAGGCGAACGCCATCTTCACGGTCGAATCCGCGAACGCGGTGTGGCTCTGAATCGCGTTGGTTCGGATACCAAGGACGTTTCCCTCTTCAACTCGCGTTGGTGCTGACAACAGTCCGTACGAGCTTCCGAAAGTGAACCGAACGTACAGTTTGTACCCCGACTCGAACGCGTGTAACGGTCGGTCGGTATCGAGCTCGATGGTCAACACCGCGTCGAAAGGAAGCGTTACACTTGTGTACTCCACCTCCGACGGTTCGACCTCACCGTCGGTTACGACGTAATACCACGTCACAATGGTGTTCAGAGGAAAGCCGTCGTAGGAGACCGCGGCTTGCATGTGTAGTTCGTACCCGTTCTGCGTGACGGTCACCTGCGAGATGTCGGGAATGGAAGGAGTCTTGACAAACACAGGGTCGAGTGTAGTTTTACGCGCAAAGGTGTCTTCCAGTTCGAACTGGAACATGTAGAGTGTCGAATGATTCAGGTTGGTCAATTGATATCTTCGATACTTGGTCTCCTCGGCGAACGATAGGATGGAAAGGATGGAGGTTCCGTCGATTGCACGAAACTCAGACTTGTCGATCGACTCCACGCGCATCGGGTACACCGACGATGTGTTTGTGGAGGTCACTCGTTCGAGTTCCGGATCGGACCGTGATGTGTCGTAAGTGTGTATCTTGAACTCGAAGGTTTTGTTCACCTCGGGATCGAACGCCACGACATTCGCAACGATCGAATGAAAGTCGAACTCCTCCAAACGCACGTCGTAGTCGACCAGTGTGTTTAGATTGTCGAACAGGAGACGCTGAGTTCGCTCTTCGTATAAGTTTGCGGTCGTCAGGACCAGTTCCCCTGGTGATATGTTTTGATCGGCTTGTACCAGATAATTGACGGACGTCGGTGACGCGTTGATTTGAACTAAATCAACGCTCGTCTCCACAAAGTTTCGATCGACGTGTTTCATCGTCGTGTGCACAAACCCATCGAACGGATACTCAAACTCCAAACGTATCGTGAAATCCAGCGATCGGATCGACATATTCACAATCGGGCTGTCCGCGATGAGACGCGTTGTCATGTCGTTTACGAAATGCGTTTCCGAAATTCCGTCAAACGTTTCGTTCACCGTGTCGACGCAAATCAGGTTGAGATAAATGGGTGAACCCTTAAAATTCGTTACGTCGGTATGTGTCACGTTGGACTCGTCACCCGAAAGAACGCTCAAACTGTTTGTGATGACGGATGTCGGAAAGGAGATGTTCAGGAATGGCGACAATTCGGACGCGATTTCGCGTGTCGCCGCGAACACCCTTTGATAGGGTTTGACGGTCGGCGTTGGTGGTACCGTCGCCAGACTACGGGTCGTCAGACTACGGGTCGCCAGACTACGGGTCGCCAGACTACGGGTCGTCGATTGAGTCAAGACAATCGAACGAACGCCCAGCTCGCCGTTCGCGAACGAAGGACGATGTTGCAACGTACCCAGTGCAAGGTTCACCGAATCGACCACCCTCGCACCGGGGACGAACGTATCGGGTGCGTTTTCAAACTCCATCTCCACGTGCGTCGGGAAGACGGTCGGGTCCGTCAATCGAAACGCAAACGCAGTCACCGACTCGTCCAAGGCCACGAGCGGCGCAGGGGTCCCGGTATCGATCCAAGGGTTTGTGTGAGCAACTTTAAAGGCTGTGAATTGACTATCGACGCCAGAGTAGAACCCAACTCTGGTTTGACCGCCATTGGCCTCGATGCGGGTCCAAAACGACTCGGTGGCGCTCTCGCGTACCGTTCGACCCATTTCCACACCGTCGCCCCGATACTTGATCACCTGGGAGCTGTCGACGTAAACCGACATCTTCTGAAACGTGCTTATCGCCGCATCGGTCACCCCCCACGTGATGTTGGGGAACTCACTGACTCCAAAGTGGTCATCGGGGATGACGGTCGATCCCACCAGCAGCTCCGCACCCCCTCCAAGGTTTCGTATACAACACTCGAGGTACAAAGGTAGCGTGTAGGTCCTACTCGTGAGCGCGTGGACGTGGGAGTGAGTGCGGAATACACCGTTCCAGTACGAAACGCTGGAAATCTCGGAATACTCGAAATGCAAGGGAGGTGGTTGGTAATTGTTCAATTCAAGCGTTTGGGAATACGACATTTCGGGGGAGTTCGAATCGCTCCATGAGTTTAAGTTGCCCAGTAACGCGTCCTGATAGTATACGGTTGTCGCCGGAACATATTGCGCACTCTTCCAAACAAGTGCCAGTGTTTGGATGGGCGCGTGCGCGTCGATTCGACGGATGATTGCGGACGAATTTGTCGTCGATCTGGACGATACGTTCGGTTGCAACGATCGCACCAACAACTCCGGATCGACTCCACTGAAATCGAACGACCGTGTGGCGGTGGTGGTGTGCCAACTGGGCAGAATTACCCACGGGTTGTACGACGCGACTTTGAAGTCGGTATAGAGTCCACGGTCCCAGCCCCACGTCCCGACGCGCACCTTGCCGCCGTTTGCGTCCACCGCGTCCCAAAACGACGGGTACGTCGCGCGGTCGAAACGGTACTTCTCCACCCCTTCGTACTGATACATGATCACCTCGTTCGCGTTGACGAACATCGAAAACTTGGTCAATTGGGTACGGGTAGGGTCTACGACTAGATTGTTTTCCGAACCTATTCCCGATACATCCCATTTGTAATGCGTGGTTGAGTATGATCCCGTCCCCCATATGATTGAGTTCGATGTTGGGTTAGGGTTGATGGCATCGGTGGTCACCACAATGGTCGTGTCACCGTCAAGCGGTCGCATCGTACACTCCACGTACA